>Ga0255393_10033_pt1 | contig 21132 bp, 16 predicted proteins | sample ANMaggSeSYBR01C8_FD_182122 | JGI IMG/M metagenome (GOLD analysis project Ga0255393, IMG submission 182122) | Sediment cell enrichment communities from methane seep in Santa Monica Basin, California, United Staets - ANME aggregate JGI... | ecosystem: Environmental > Aquatic > Marine > Cold seeps >... | reverse complement strand
CAAAGCAGCAGGCAATCCCGGACATTCCTCAACCCCACCGCGGCAGACAGCGGTTGGCATAATTTCACGTGCAATTGCATTGATGGATGACAATCCCATGCCGGCCAGGCTTGATTTCATTTTACCTACACTGAAGAAAATCGGTCATCTGCTGCCTTTTGGGCTGCAACTTGTGATTGCTAACACGTGGCTGTTCAAACCGATTTTAATCAAACAGCTTGGAAAATCGTCCCAAATGAATGCGATGATCCGAACGACACATGCCGCAACAATGATAGAAGGTGGTGTCAAGGATAATGTGCTTCCATCAACCGCGGAAGTGAAAGTTAACTGCCGTTTATTACCGGGCGATTCGGTTGATGACGTAATCGCATATTTTACGAAAGTCATCAATGACCCGCGTGTGGCGATCAGTATTGATCCGGACTGCGGCGGGTGGGGTGCCTCAGGTGTATCAGAAACCGAGACACCAGCTTACAGGTCACTCGAGTTTGTTATTCGGCAAATTTTTAATAATGTGACTGTTGCCCCGTTCGCTTTCCTGGCTGCGACAGATTCACGTTATTATCAGCCCATTTGCAGAAATATCTATAAATTCTCACCCATCCAGACCTCACCGGAAAGCAGGGAAGGTATCCATGGGATCAATGAACGGATCAGCATTTTGGGGTTAGCGAAGATGGTCGCGTTCTTTGACCGTTTGATGCGTGTATGGGGTGACGCGGAATTCTAAATATTTTATTGCGTAATAATAGCTTTCATCACAAAGCTGTCCACGGCGCCGAAGCGGTATTTGTATCTTTCGTCGCCGCGCATAAAATCAAAATGTGTCCTTTTGCCACTGATCGCATACTGGATGAGGTAACTCAATAATACCCAGCCGGGTGAGTAATACCGGAAATCCGGGCTAAACCCGGAGTTATAAACCCAGATCTTGTTAGCATAGTCAAAACAGAAGTATGCAGCCGCATTCTTACCATTCACGGTGAGGAAGGATAACTGCAAGATGTTTTCCTCAGCTGCCCAGCGTATGATCGCGTCCATCTGGGTTCGCATTTTATCTGTCAAGAACCGATCTTTGTCGGGGTCATTAGACATCAATTGCATAAAATCCGCGATTGGCTTATCAAGCCTTTCGTTATTGTTTACGATATGCCAGGCTACAATGTCTTCTTCAGCATTTTCTGCGCGCCGTATCTTACGGCGGATCTCATGGCGCTGTTTCTTATCAATACCAGCAAGATATGTGTCCCAGTCATCTGCCAGGGTAATAACCGGTGTATGATAGGCTTGTTCAATTTTAGTTTCCCAGTCACTTTCTGCCCCTATCGCAGTCAAGGCTGACAGGGCGGGTGAATTTTCAGGCAAATTGAATAAAATGATTTTTCGGGGAAATTGTTCTTGTTCCTTAACAATAATATCTAGGATGCCGCGAATGAATGTCTCTGATTGGGCTGGGGAGACAATGAAATCGAGATAATCTGAGATCTCGAGGCTGCCGACGAAATAAATTTTCTTTATATTATCTTTTTCTCCAATAAATAAGGGCGCGATACCGATGAACTGTCCATCTTCATCGGCAGTGAATATCTTGAGCTCCGCGTTTTTCCATTCGCCGCCACCCAGATGTGACCACCATGCGTGTTGATATCCATAGCGCATGAATGGCAAGGTGATCCCGCTGGTTGTTAGTAAGTCATTCCAATTACTTTCACCAATTGTTTCAAAGTTATTAAGTTGTTGAATTTTCATATTTATTGGTCCGAATAGGATTATACCGTTTTGCCTGGATTGAAAAAATCAGAAATATGTTTGAAAGATTGCATAGGAATAGGTCTTTGTGAAAATAGTGTTTTCAAAATCAACAGTGCTTTATGTTAAAATCTATCTCCGATGGCTGAAAAAAGATTTTGGCTGGCTTCTAATTCCCCCCGCAGACGAGAAATGCTCGCCTGGTTAAATTGGGATCTTTCCGTATCATCCGCGAATATTGATGAGTCACGCTGCCTTAATGAATCTGCACGTGATTACGTTTGGCGGTTGGCAGCCGAGAAAGCTGTGGCATCAATTACAGCAGTTGATGAAGAAAACGTGATTATTGCGGCGGATACGATCGTTGTATTGGATGAAGAGATTCTCGGCAAACCCGGTGACGCGAGCCAGGCATTTAAAATGCTCTCTCGCCTGCGATCGCAAAGCCATTGGGTTTATACAGCCTTGGCTGTATTTGTAAACGGGCAAACTTATCAGGATATTTGCTGTTCGTTAGTAAACATGCGTGATTATAGCGATGCGGAAATCGAAGGATACATTGCGAGCGGTGACCCGATGGATAAGGCGGGTGCGTATGCAATTCAGAATGCATCTTTTAATCCAGCGGTGGGATTTAGCGGCTGTTTTGCGAGTGTGATGGGCATGCCGCTCTGCCACCTTGAAAGGACGCTGCAAAAATGCGGACTTCGGCAGCCAAACGGGTTTTCTTCTATTTGCCAAAATCACTTAAAATATAACTGTCCAATCACCAGCCGCGTTATGGCTGGCGAGGATATAGGATGAGATTGCCTTTGGAGAAAAAGGTATGAAATTAAGGAAAACTCTAATTTTTTTACTGATAACAGGGCTGTTAGCTGTATCATGCGGGAAGCAGCGGCCACCCGATGAACTACCGACCCCACAGGTTGCGATAACGTCAGCGCCTGAAGTAGATACAATAGTGGCGTTTTACCTTTCTTACTGGGAAAATGGCGCATTCGATAAAATGTATGAGCTGCTTGCAAGCGCTGCTAAAGTTGCCATTTCAGCAGATGATTTCACGGCTTTTTACCAGAATTCCGCTTTCAGCATGACATTGAATTCTTTCACAACAGAACCCATCTCATCAATAAAAAATCCGCAATCCGCGACTGCAAAATTCAGAGTCACATTCGATACTGCGATGTTTGGCAGTTTTGACCGGGAAATTGATATGTCACTGAGCCTGGAAAATGATGAATGGAAAGTGAACTGGGATTCCGGTTTATTCATTCCGGAGCTGGCAGGAGGAAATACCCTGCAGCTGAAACGTGAGTATGGCGACCGGGGTGATATATTTGCCCGCGATGGGCAGGCGCTGGTAAATCAAGCAACAGCTTATGCATTGGCGATTATTCCCAATCAAATTGCTATTGAACAGGAAGGATTACTTCTAAATTATCTTTCCGTGCTGACAGGCAGAACGCCCGAATCAATTCAGGCATCTTACGAGGATATTCGGGCGACCAACTGGTATGTCCCGGTGGGCGAGGTGGCTGCTGACGAGATCAGTGAAACCATGTGGGACGCGATTACATCCCTCAGTGGTGTTCAGCTTGCTGAATTCTCATCCCGCTATTATTACAGCGGGGGAACAGCATCGCAGGCGGTTGGCTATATACTGCCGATTACGCCAGAACAGGTTGATGAATATAAAGCAAAAGGATACCTGGGAGATGAGACAATTGGGCAGGCTGGATTGGAAAAATATACTGAAGAAGCGCTGGCGGGCAAACCCTCAGCTTCTTTATATATAGTGGACCCAAACGGGCAGATTATCTCCTATCTGAATCAAGCCGACGCGAAATTACCCCAGGATATCACAACAACGATAGATAAGAACTTGCAGACTGAGGCGCAGAAAGCGCTGCTCGGGTTTAAAGGCGCTGCAGTCGTTATGGAAGTCGATACCGGCCGCATCCTGGCGATGGCATCCTCGCCCAATTTTGACACCAACTTATTCACAACTGATAATAGAAATTCAGCTGAACAGCTGAGTGATATGCTGAACGATGGGCAGCAGCGCTTGTTGAATCGTGTGACGCAGGGCACGTATCCGCTGGGCTCTGTTTTCAAGATCATCGGTATGGCCGCTGCGCTCGAGAGTGATCTCTATACGGCAGATACTACTTATTATTGTGGATCATATTTTGAAGAACTTCAAGGCGAGAAATTTAAGGACTGGACGGTTGATAAAGATCTGCCACCAAGCGGTACATTGACGCTGACACAGGGGCTGATGCGTTCGTGTAATCCATGGTTTTATCATATTGGGCTGGACCTTTTCCGGCAGAAAGGTGCAGCATACTTAGCTGATATCGCACGCGGTTTTGGTCTTGGTAGCGCGACCGGTATTGACCAGGTAGCCGAGGATACCGGACAGATCATTGACCCGGCGACAGACGGCGGCGCCGTACAGCAGGGTATCGGGCAGGGTGATATGCTTGTCACGCCGCTGCAGGTTGTACGCTTTACGGCTGCACTGGCAAACGGCGGGACACTGTATCGTCCGCAAATAATTGAAAAAATCACCTCTTCAAATGGTGTTGATGTTTACACATTCGCACCGGAAGCGGATAGTTCACTGCCTATTTCACAGGAAACACTGGATGCGATTACAGTTGCGATGCGTGGTGTAGTACGCGCTTCAATCGGTACAGCCAATGATGAATTAGGTGATTTGAGTGTGCCCGTTTATGGCAAGACCGGTACCGCGGAAAATCCGCTGGGTGATTCACACGCATGGTTTTCTGGCTTTTCTGGTTCGGGACGCGAAGATAAACCGGACATTGCCATTACGGTCATTGTTGAAAATGGTGGTGAGGGTTCAGATGTGGGTGCGCCGGTTTTCCGCCGTATACTGGAGACCTATTTCTATGGCGAACCGTTGAAACTGTATCCCTGGGAATCCGATTTCAATGTTACCCGCACACCAACACCTGAATTTACCGAGACACCACTTCCTGGCGAAAGCGCACCGGCTTCATCATCCTCTGATTCACCTTCAGGCCAGACGGTTATTACACCTACGCCGCCCTCCTCCGGCGAAGGATAAGGTAGAGTTTGCGCGGATTAGTCACACGTCTGCAGGCTGGTTTTTACACTGTCCATGCTGAAGATCAGGAGATTACTTGCCGCTTGCGTGGGCGCCATAAAAAAATACGACTTTTTGAAGATATCGTTGCGGTTGGTGATTGGGTAAAGTTTTCCCTGCTAGAGGATCATACGGGAGTGATCGAAGAGATCGAACCGCGCGAAAAAGCTTTCTTCCGCATGGCGCCAACTGCGCGCGGCGAATATAAACAGATCTTACTGGCAAACCCGGACCAGGTGCTGTTGGTTTTTTCTTGTGCTGATCCTGAGCCAAGCCTGCGTATGCTCGACCGTTTTTTAGTCATCACCGAAAAACAGAATATTCCAGTGATAATCGTGGTGAACAAGATAGATTTGATCGGTATCAAAGCGGCGAAAAAACTTTTCGCCGCTTATCCAGAGATTGGTTATCGGGTGATTTTTACTTCAGCGAGAAAGAAACTGCATATTGCTGAGCTAAAAGAAGAATTGATCGGAAAAGTCAATGCTTTTTCAGGACCATCCGGAGCAGGAAAATCAAGTTTGCTTAACCAGGTGCAGCCGGGTCTGGGACTGCGGATTGGTGGATTGAAGAATTCATCTAAAAAGGGAAAGCATACGACTGTTGTTCGTGAGCTTTTCCGCTTGGATGAAGGTGGTTATGTGGCCGATATGCCTGGCCTGCGCTCGTTATCGCTTTGGGACACGGAACCTGAGGAACTGGACGGTTATTTCCCGGAGCTTCGTGAGCTTGTTAAGCACTGTCAGTTCAATGACTGTACCCATATTGTCGAGCCAGGATGTGCGGTAAAAAAAGCAGTTGCAGAAGGCAGTGTTAATCAGCAGCGATATGATTCTTACGTTCGATTACGGATGGGCGATGAAGGATGAAGACTGGAAATTCTTCTAAATAATATGCGAACAGGAAAATTAAGTTGATATGCGAATGAATAGACACATCATAAAAATTCTAATCTGGGTGAGTGCGGCAGTGTTATTCCTTACAGGCTGCAACCTGATGGGCTTGCTTTATCCTGAACCTACACTGACAGTGGTCCCAACACCCACACAGGCGCCACCGAAAGAACTGAATATTTGTCTGGGGTATGAGCCGCGGTCGCTGTATGTGTACAAAGCAGTATCCCGTGCGGAACAAGAGGTGCTGCGCGCAATTACGGATGGTCCGATCGATGTGAATGACAATGGAGAGAAGACGACGGTTATACTGGCACAATTACCCGGTTTTGATGATGGGTCTGCGGTGTTGACACCGGTTGCAGTCAATACGGGTGACACGGTTGTGAATAGCTATGGAGACTTGGTGGCACTGGAAACAGGCACTACTGTTTTTCCAAGTGGATGCACCAGTCCGAGCTGCATCCTTGTCTGGGATGGTGTTAGTGAGATTCAGATTGACCAATTAAGTGTCACATTTAAATTGAAAGATGACTTGAAATGGTCGGATGGTGAACCACTGACGGCAGCTGATTCAGTGTATGCTTTTCAAGTGGCGGCTGATCCGGTGACACCGATCGGAAAACATGCCATTGACTTAACAGAAAGTTATACGGCGCTTGATGGGACGACAGTCGAATGGAAAGCTATACCCGGATTGGTGACAGATGCGTTTGAAAATTATTTTTGGGCGCCGATGCCTGAACATGTCTGGGGTGAACTGAGCGCGGAACAGTTATTAACGGCTGAGGAGGTGAACCGTCTGCCGCTCAGCTATGGACCGTTCATGCTCGATGAATGGGAGCCAGGAAATTTTATCCGCCTGATCAGGAACCCAAATTATCACCGTGTTGATGAAGGGCTGCCAGCATCGGATATCCTCACGTTTAAATTTCTGTCCGCAAACGACCCTGCGTCATTGTTGACCGCGGCGAGCGCAGAATGTGATCTAGTTTCATCCACTGCGCTGGATATGCGGGATATCGCTTATCTTGGTGAAAAGGCTGCAAGTGCGGCTATGCAGTTGCACCAACTCAAGCCGGATTCTTTGGAGATGCTGGCAATTGGTATTTCCCCTTCTTCATATGATGATTATTACTATCCATATGGTGCTGACCGGCCGGACATTTTCGGCGATGTACGCACGCGCCAGGCGATTGCTTATTGTGTAGACCAACCAACGATTGGCAATAAGTTGCTTGGTGACTCGGTGGAAATGGCAAATGCGATACTGCCTGCTTCTGATCCGTTTATCGCCGATCTATCTTCGATTGATTATGCATATAATCCAACGCAGGGAATTGCTTTATTGGAACAAGTGGGCTGGCAGGATGCGGATTTTAACCCCGATACACCTTTTACCGCAATGAATGTTATTAATGTACCGCCGGGGACTGAATTCAGGGTTGAATTGCTTACATCAGAATCTCCCCTGCGAACAGAGATCGCCGCGGAGATCGCATCCAGTTTATCCGCATGCGGTATTCAGGTAAATATTATCCAAAAACCGCTAAATGAGCTCTACCAGCCCGGCCCAGATGGTCTGATCTTTGGGCGCCAATTTGATCTGGTACTGCTTTCTTGGCAAACAGGCGCAGAATTTGACTGTTCATTGTTCAAATCAAGCGAAATCCCATCAGACGCGAATTACTGGTTAGGAGAAAAAACAGGCGGTGCCAATTTTTATGGATATGCTGATATTGCCTATGATGATATCTGCTCTGTTTACGAACAGAGCGGATTAGATCACATTGCAGCTGATGGGGCAGCGGCGAGTGCTGTGAAGTTTTTAAACGAGCAGTTGCCTTTTATCCCTATCTATCATCACCCTGTTGCATATTTGCAAGCTGATGATGTGTGTGGATCTGACAACGAAGGTACATCAGCGGGTGAATTTCTACTTGACATAGAAAATATTTCAACTGGATCGCACTGTGTTTCCCCTTGATGTTTGTACAAGCGTGGAAATAGTATTAATGTACAAGTTGACACTGTCTTAATATACAAGTAAAATCTCTTGATGCTACCAGGTCCTGTGGAAGTATTTTTTCTGCATGATCAACATGGTATAGAAAGAGGAATATTGCAAATTTGATTTGCAAAATCCCAAAGGATCGGAAGCAAAGCGTTGCAAAAATAATGCATGATCATCATTTTACAAATAACTTGAAAGCCGGAATCTCTGCAAAGAAAATCTCTATTTAAATATCTGGAAATTGACTGAACGATATTTTTTTTATTAATAACTTTTTAGAGACATCTTCTATATAAAGGAAACGTATATGGGAAAAATTTTATCGGTAAATGATCTGAAAACACATTTTTTCACTCGAGAGGGTGTTGTTCATGCCGTGAATGGTGTATCGTTTGATTTGAAAGAGGGTGAGACATTAGGCGTCGTAGGGGAAAGTGGTTGTGGTAAAAGTGTTTCAATGCTTTCGCTGCTCCGGTTAGTTCCGCAGCCACCAGGAAAAATTTTATCCGGTTCGGTTGAATTTGAAAACGCAGACCTGCTGAAAATGCCTGATGCAGATCTTCGAAAGATTAGGGGTGGAAAAATCAGTATGGTTTTTCAAGACCCTATGACCTATTTCAATCCGGTTATCAAAATTGGTAGGCAGGTTGCTGAACCATACATGCTGCATAATGGTGTGAAATATCAAGAAGCGGAAGAACGGGTTATTCAGATGTTTGAAGCTGTCGGAATTCCTCATCCAAAAGAACGTTTAGATGATTATCCCCATCAATTCTCTGGCGGTATGCGGCAGCGGGCAATGATCGCTATGGCGTTGATCTGTTCTCCACAGATATTAATCGCGGATGAACCAACTACCGCGCTGGATGTTACCGTGCAAGCACAGATTATTGAAATGGTAAAAAAATATCGAGATAGTCTTGATATGTCAATCATATGGATTACCCATGATTTAGGAATTATTGCTGGTCTTGCCCAGCGTGTAATAGTAATGTATGCAGGCTATATTATTGAGGAATCACCTGTAAAAGATTTGTATAAAAACCCCCTGCATCCATATACTATGGGATTGCTTGACAGCTTGCCCCGACTGGATATGAAGAAAAACGAAGCTCTTAATACTATTGAAGGCATTCCACCGGTAATGTATAGGGAAACAAATTTGTGCCCATTTGCTCCGCGATGCCGATTTGTAATGGATAAATGTCTAAATGAAAACCCTCCTCTGCGCAGGGTGAGTGATGATAGATCTGTTGCTTGCTGGGTAGATACAAACACTGGGAGAGAGAGAGAATAATGACTCAACCTAATAAAGAAAAAGATGTTTGCTTAAGAGTTGAAGATCTGGTAATGCATTTTCCAATTAAGCGGGGTGTTTTTCAGAGAACAGTCGGTTATGTGAAAGCAGTAGACGGCGTTAGTTTTGAGGTATATCAAGGTGAAACTTTAGGTCTTGTTGGCGAGTCAGGGTGTGGGAAAACTACTACGGGTAGAGCCATTATCCAACTCTATGAACCTACAGCGGGGCATGTATATTTTTGGGGGCAGGACCTGGTCACAATGAAAAAGGAAGAACTGCGACGCCTGCGGAAGAGTATTCAGATGATTTTTCAAGATCCTTACGCCAGCCTTAATCCTCGCATGACAATTGCTCAGATAGTAGGGGAGCCTCTCAAGGTTCATTCGATGGTGGAACCGGACGAAGTTAGGGATAAAGTAAAGGAACTCCTGCAGTTGGTTATGTTAAACCCCGCGTTTATTGATCGCTATCCACATGAGTTTTCTGGTGGGCAAAGGCAGCGTGTTGGTATTGCACGGGCGCTTGCGTTGGAGCCTTCTTTGATAATATGTGATGAACCTATTTCGGCGTTAGACGTCTCTGTGCAAGCGCAAGTAATAAACTTATTGGAAGAATTACAGCAGAAATTCAATCTTTCTTATTTGTTTATCGCGCATGATCTCTCAATGGTCAAACATATCAGCGATCGAGTGGCAGTGATGTATTTGGGAGTTATTATGGAATTAACTTCCAGTAAAATGATTTTTAAGAACCCGCTTCACCCGTACACAAAGGCACTTATGTCGGCTGTACCGATCCCGGATCCATACGTAGAAGAAAAACGAAAAAGGATCATTCTGGAGGGAGATGTGCCGTCCCCGATAAACCCGCCGTCAGGATGTCGTTTCCGAACCAGATGTCCGATTGCAAAAGATATTTGTGCCCAGGAACAGCCAGAGTGGAGAGAGGTTTCCAACGGGCATTTTGTAGCTTGCCATATGGTTAAATAGCGCGTTGATTAGTAGATCAGCTTAAAGCAATCATGGTAACATGTATTAAGAATAGAAAGTATAAGAGGAGGTGCAAATAAAAGAGATAATAATAAGAAAAAAAAGAAAATAAATGTTTATAAAATCTGATTTGGAGGAGAACTATGAGTAAGAAATTTAGAAATATCTTAGGTCTGATGCTGGTTCTGGGCGTTTTCTTGGCCGCTTGCGGTCCAGCAGCCCCGGCAGCAGAAGAGGCACCTGTTGCTGAAGCTGGCGCAGAAGCCGAAGAAGTATGCACAGAGGTCTCTGTTTGGGACACTGGCTTCCGATTTAATATGGGTTACAACATTGGCAATGATACCCGACGTTCAATTGCTGAAATGCTTTCGTCATCCGTCAATGAAGTAAACGAGAATTTTGAAATCGGTGTAACAGGTATCCCGTGGGCAACCCACCTGCGCTATCAGCGCGCGAATATGTACCCACTGCATATCACCGGTTGGATGGAAGATTATCATGATCCCCACAACTGGTACCCGACTTATTTATACGGAACGTTTGGATCATATCTGAATATGCCAGAAGAGAAAGTTGCAGAATTTAAGGCATTGGTTGATGCAGGCGTCGCAGAACCCGCTTTTGATAAGAAAGCCGTGATCTATGCCGAGCTCGACCAGATGGTCTACGATTACGCCCCATATATCCTCGGTGCTCTCGCATCTGGCCGCCACTACGAACAAAACTGGGTGGAAGGCTACTATTACAATCCGATCGCATCCGGTTTCTATTTCTACCCGTTGTCCAAGACCGCTGGCGCAAAGAATCCAACAACCATGACCGAGCTGACAATTGGCGAACCAGAAACACTTGATCCCGCGCTCGCATACGAAACTGCAGGCGGCGAGATCCTCGATAATGTTTACGAAGGTTTGATTCAATACGACCGTGAAGCACCGTCAGTATTTGTTCCTGCGCTAGCAGAAGAAATGCCGACCATTTCTGAAGACGGTACAACATACACATTCAAGATTCGTGATGGCATTACATTCCATAATGGGAATGACCTGACCGCATCTGATGTTGCATACACATTCCACCGTGGCATGCTCCAGGGTTATGAATGGGTTTCCCCGCAGTGGATGATCATCGAAGCTTTCTTCGATGGAATGTACGATCCCCACTACCTGGTGGATGATGAAGGACGCGACACGCCTGAAACACTGCTTGAAGCAGATCCGGCAGCCCTTGCTGCGGCCTGCGAAACTGTGAAATCAGTGATCGTTGCTGACGATGCTGCTGGCACGGTGACATTTACATTACCCCGCCCTTGGCCTCTATTGCCAATCCTCGGACACTCACTTGGTAGTATCGTTGATGAGCAGTGGATTGTTGAAAATGGTGGATGGGATGGCTCATGCGAAACATGGCAGAATTTCTACGCACCAGAATCAGAATCCCATACTTTCTCTGAGATTATGAACGGCACCGGCCCCTTCGAACTTGAAAGTTGGGACCATGCTACCTCGACAGTCACAATGGTACGCAATGAAAGTTACTGGCGCACCGAAGAAACTGGCCCCGCTTGGGAAGGTGGCCCTGTAGGCCCCGCAGCCCTTGAGCGTGTTGTTGTTGCTGGCATTGATGAATGGGGCACCCGTTTCGCAACATTCCAGGCTGGCGATGGCGATTTCATCGTTGTTGACAAGCAATACTACACCCAAGTTGACCCGTTGGTTGGCGAATACTTGGCGTGGGATGCTGAAGCAAACGAACATGTTGCATCAGACCTAGCCACCTTCCAGGAGTATCTGGTAGCGTTGGGATCACCTGTTGAAGTAGGTGACGGTTCTGGCGATATCCGACTCTTCAATGGCCACTCTGGCCTATCCCGCACGGATGTCTTCATCAATCAGGCGCTTTCAAATCCTGAAGATGGCGGCAACCCATTCCTCGGCAGTGGTAAGGCGGATGGAAATGGTATTCCCAAGGACTTCTTTGCAAACGAACATGTCCGCAAGGCGTTCAACTACTGCTTTGACTGGGACACCTACATCGCTGACGTTTTGGCCGGTGAAGCTGTTCAAGCAATCAGCACCGCTCTGCCTGGTATGCCTGGCTTTGACCCCAATGGCGCAAAGTATACGTACGACCTCGAAAAATGCGCAGAGGAGTTCAAACTGGCAACCATGATGTTGTGCGAGTAAACTTATTGAATTGAAAAGTTAATTACTTTTCAAAAATAAATAGGTGGATTTGGAATTTTTTTTCCAAATCCACCATTATTTAGAAAAATTACGTATAGGTTAAAATGACAACTTATATCATCAGGCGATTATTACTTGTTCCATTGTTATTATTTGGCGTGACTATTTTAATTTTTGGCATGCTTCAGTTCCTCACGCCGGCTGAGCGTGCTTCCCTTTATATTCGCGATATCCCAAAAAGTGAAGCTCAGCTTGATATTGTAATCAGGCATTATGATCTCGATGATCCGATCCACATTCAGTACTGGAACTGGTTGGTCGGAAAAGAAGATATCAAGACAGGCGAGATTCGGGGCGGAATTTTGCGTGGAGATTTTGGTTATTCAAGAACCGGTTCTGAACCAGTTGCTGTAATGATCAAAAACCGTTTTCCAGCAACACTTGAACTTGCGTTGTTGAGCGTAATACCGATTATTTCAATCGGGATATGGTTGGGTGTACAAGCTGCGGTTAAACACAATAAATTTTTTGATCAATTTGTCAGGGTATTAAGTATTATTGCTGCTTCATTCCCTGTTTTTGTGTTTGGGTTACTGCTGATCATGTTCTTTTACGCCAAGTTGCAATGGTTCCCGACCGGGCGTTACTCCCAATGGGTTATGGAAGAAATTGTTTCAGGAAATTTTGCTTCTCATACCGGCTTTATGACCATTGATTCGCTTATAAATGGCCGATTTGATATTTTTCTTGATTCTCTCCGGCACATGGTCATGCCTGTTATTGTTCTTTCATATATCAGTTGGGCAACTTTCGTGCGTGTGACACGTTCGTCAATGCTGGAAGCATTGGGGCAGGATTATATTTTGACTGCACGCGCAAAAGGAATTTCTGAAAGAGACGTTGTTCGAAAACATGCAAAACCGAACGCGATGATCCCTGTAACGACAATGGCTGGCTTTACCGTTGTTGGATTATTGGGCGGTGTTGTTATTACAGAAACAATATTTAATTATCCGGGAATTGGGTCTGCGGCGGCTGCTGCGGCAACGCAATTGGATGTTGTTACCGTAATGGGATTTGCACTTTTCAACGGGTTCATTCTCATTATGGCAAATCTAATTATTGATGTCCTGTATGGCATTATCGACCCGCGTGTTCAGTTAAACTAAATTGATTAGAGGTTCTATTTTATGGCTAATGATGCAAGTTCAAAGAAATCGATAAATAATAATTTATCCAAGCAGAGTGAAGAAAAACTGCAGGAGCTTTATCGGGATGTGGTTGCTACTCGAAAAATTGGAAAACTAGAACGCTTTCTTGGTCCCGAGAATTATCGGATAATCCGGGGATTATTCAATACACCATCTTCAATTATGGGCATGATCCTTCTGGCATTGTTCATGCTGGTGGCAATATTTGCTCCATCAATTATTCCTCCACGCGATCCAGACCGTGATCCATACAATATCCCGCGAGATGGTTTTAATTCAATTCCAAAGCCAATGATGTCTGAGTGGAAGAAACAAACGCCGGAAATTGTACCAAATTGGTACAAAGCTGTATTCAAGCGTGATGAATGGGTACATGTGATGGGGACAACTTCGGGTGGGTATGATATTTTTTACGGCGTTGTTTGGGGAACCCGTTCAGCGTTTCGTTCTGGATTAGCAATTACTTTCTTTACACTTACGATTGGTGTAGTTATTGGGTCAATAGCCGCATATTATGGCGGAAAAGTTGATAATATCATCATGCGGTTTGTGGATATCTTTATGACGCTGCCATTCCTGCTTGCCGCGCTTATTTTGGCGGCAGTGTTAATTCCAAGAATTGGGCGTTCGAATGTGCCTGCGATTATTGCTCTGACGGCGTTTGGGTGGATGGGTTATGCTCGTTTGATACGCGGTGAGATATTATCCATTAAACAGCGGGATTATGTGTTGGCTGCCAGAGTTATTGGTGTGAAAGATGCGACAATCTTATTTCGCCATATCATTCCCAATGCGATCTTCCCCACGATTGTCATTGCATCGATGGATATTGGTGGGCTTGTGTTGAGTTTCGCTGCCCTTTCCTTCTTAGGAGTTGGCCCTGAGGTTGGATATGCTGACTGGGGGCAGATTATCAGTTTTGCCAGAGATTGGATATCAACGCTTTCGGATTACTGGTTTATGGTTGTGTTCCCGGGCTTAATGTTGATGCTCTTTGTTTTGGCCTGGAACTTGATAGGCGACGCGGTTCGGGATGTATTAGACCCACGCATGCGTGGAAAAATATAATCGATATACACAAAAGAGCTTTACTTCAATTGTAAAGCTCTTTTTTCTATTAAAAGACAAAATGTGTTAAAATTTATTTTCGCACAGGGGGTTGGATATTGGGGCGTGGTGCAATGGCAGCACACCGGCCTTTGAAGCCGTGGATCTTGGTTCGAGTCCGAGCGCCCCAGCCTTTTATTCCGGAAGAATTATTTTTAGATAAATATCGAAAATAACGGTTCATTGCTAATGAAAGACTATGGAAATAGTCAATTTCCGAGCCTTATAGCTTGATTGTTGTAATATCCCGGTCTTGTTGTTTTTTCTCGCGCTTCAGCTTTCGCTTTTCTTTGATGGTCAGTTTTGCTTTTTTCTTTTGTTCTCTTTTCCCTTTATCTTTTTTGCCAACTTCGCCCATTTCAATTTCTCCTTAATAAATTACTGTTTGATATATATTAAAGAATAACACCAAAATCACAAAAGTAGAGATAAGAAATAATCTTTTTTCTTAGAACTTTATTAAAAAAGAATTGGGTCAGAGCTATCTTATTAAATTATCAGCAGAAAAACAGGATGGTTTTCAATAAGTTTGTAAATATTTATTTGACTCTGAGTACCCCATTCTTTATATCAAAGGTTGATAATCTTGAGGTTATTCCAAAGTGATTGCATACGCTTGGCAACCAGCGTACGGTGGCAGTACGAATGCAATGCTTCAAAACACAATAAACAGCAGGTGTTTTTCTCGAAGAAAGCACGATCAAGCGAGTTGGGAATATCGCGTTCATCCATCAGTTTGGTGAAACGTTCTACATAAAGCTTTTTATCCGGTTTCTTATGGTAATCATTAAGGATGAACTCGGTTGGGGCCAAATTCTTCATATAACGGTACTCGCAGTCAGCAACTTCTCTCAACAGGTCGGGCAGGTTGCGCTGGCTGGCAAATCCGGCGTCTGCGCTATTGGGATAGATACGGATATCTACCAGGCAGTCAATATGATTGCTCTTGATCAGCTCAAAGAATTTCTCGGCAGATTTTCCCTCAAATCCGATTGTGTGAAGTTCCATTGCACTCCTGAAAATAAATTAAAGTAACATCATGATTATACTTTGCCAGCTTGAGATAAATATCAACCTTTTCACCCGTCAGATTATCTTTCGCTCAGGTAAATTTATCCGAAATAGAATATTAGTCCTGCAAAGGAACGCGGATGAGTGAGTGTCCATTATGCAATGGGGATGGCGAGATACCGGAGAATAGGATCTATTCTGACGATAGCTAACCGCAAGTGTGTATTTGCCCTGCTTACCGGGGATCCGGAAGGGTGGAAGTTGAACAGATGCGCAAGCGTATGGTGTGTGGCGCGGTGAAAAACTAAACGGATTCTTTTGGCCAAGCAGCGCGAACAGGCTTGAGGAAGATGACCCAATGATTATCCTGTCCCTGGTTTTGACTCGTCTAACGTTAATAATCATCGTTTATAATTGCTAATCCCAATAAACGCATATTTTCATATACCATGATTAAAAACCATGAGGCAGATGGAGACTATGAATAAAAAGAAACCCAGGATCGACGTTGTAATCCTTGCCGCGGGGATGGGCACGCGCATGAAATCAGCACTTCCCAAAGTGCTGCACCCTCTGCTTGGCAAGCCAATGGTGGGATATATCTTTGACGCAGTACGAGATATCTGTTCTGATCCACCGCTGGTAATTGTCGGAAACAAAGCGGAACTCGTAAAAGAGACACTTGGCAGTCAGGCACGCTATGCACTGCAGGAGCCGCAACTGGGCACTGCGCATGCTGTCATGCAGGCGCGTGAAGTGCTGCATGGCAAGTCGGATATTGTCCTTGTGGCAAATTCAGATTTTCCACTCATCACAGCAGCTACCTATGAACTTCTGGTACATACGCATCAGGAGAGCGGCAACAAAGTGACTATCTCAACGGTCATATCAGATGAACCGCGCGGATTTGGGCGTATTGTGCGCGATGTGGACGGGCGTGTGACCGGTATCGTGGAGGAAAAGGCAGCGACGCTGGAACAGCTCAAGATCACTGAACTTAATTCCAACCCTTATTGCTTTGACGCGGAATGGCTATGGGAAGCACTTGATCGGGTTGAAAAATCCGCGGTGGGTGAATATTACTTGACTGATTTGATCGAAATTGCTGCGAAAGATGGTCACGCGGTTGGCACGATCGAGATCAAGGATCGTCAGGAATCAATTGGTATCAACAATCGTGTGCACCTGGCAGAAGCGACCAAGGTTATCCAACAGCGCATCAATCATAAGTGGATGTTGGAAGGCATCACAATGGTTGATCCGGATAAGGTTTTCATTGATGACACTGTAATGCTGGGCAGGGATACAGTGCTCTATCCGGAAGTTTATTTGCGCGGAAACACAATAATTGGTGAAGGCTGCCAATTGGGTCCGTCAGTCATACTTGAAGATACGGCAATCGGCGACCGCTGCAAATTATTGTATGCTCTGCTGGAAAGTGCAAAATTGGAAAACGATGTGGATATGGGACCTTTTGGCCACCTGCGGCGCGGCGCGCATCTTGACGATCACGTCCACATGGGCAACTTTGGCGAGATCAAGAATTCCTATCTTGCACCGGGCGTTAAGATGGGACACTTCTCATATATTGGTGACGCGCATATTGGCAGGAACGTCAATATTGGCGCCGGCACGATTACCTGCAATTTTGATGGTGAAGGAAAATATAAGACCGAGATCGGCGAGAATGCGTTTATTGGTAGCGATACGATGTTGGTAGCGCCGGTAAAGATCGGCAAGAATGCCAAGACTGGTGCAGGCGCGGTTGTCACCCATGATGTACCGGACAATACGGTGGTTGTCGGAGTACCGGCAAAGGAATTGAAGGTGAAAAAGAAAGGGACGCAGGATGGCTAAATTAAAAGAGGAAGTGAAGATCGATCTGGTGAAGATTGCCACCGATGTGCGTAAATGGGCGTATGTGCCTTATTCAAAATATCAGGTTGGCGCGGCAGTCTTAACAAACTCCGGTTGTATTTACGATGGCGTTAATATTGAAAATGCCGCTTATCCGGTCACGGTATGTGCGGAGCGCACTGCTATTTTTAAGGCGGTATCCAACGGAGAGCGTGATTTTCAGGCAATTGCAGTTGTCACCAAGGATGGCGGGATGCCGTGCGGATCCTGCCGGCAGGTGATGGCGGAATTCAGCCCGCATATGCTGGTCATCGTTGCAGATGAGAATGGTAAGATCACAGCGGAAAAAGAGCTTTCCGATCTGCTGCCAGGTATGTTTACAGCAAAGAGTTTGGACTAGCTATATTGTTTTACGTACATGAAGCCTTCTGAACGTTTGCGAACAGTTGAAGCGGTCATCATTTCCCATAAGGACTTTGGGGAAGCAGACCGCTTTGTCACCATGTTTTCGCTGGAAGGCGGTAAGATCAGGGGCTTGGCCAAGGGCGTTCGGAAGATGGGTTCCCGAAAAGCGGCTTATTTGGAACCGTTCATGCAATCGAAAGTCGTCATCGCTCGCGGAAAAACCTTTTGGATCATTACGCAAGCGGATGCGATCAGGCAGCATTTGTCTATCCGTGATTCGCTGAAAAAAACAGCATCAGCTGCTTATGTAATGGAGCTGGTGGATCGTTTTACGATCGAAGAAGAACCCGCACCACCTGTATTTCACCTGATCGCCAAAACTTTGAAACGTGTGGATGAGCGAGCGGATACTTACAATGCGCTGCGATATTATGAGCTGCAACTGCTGGAATACGCAGGTTTTCGACCTGACCTGACAGATTGTGTGGCCTGCGGAAAAGTGATTACCGCGCAGGATCAGTTCTTTTCAACTGCGCAGGGCGGTGTGATCTGCCCGCAATGTGGAGCGCTTTACCACCCCGCGCGCAGGGTGTCTATGGATGTGCTCAGATACCTGCGCCATTTACAGCGCAGCAGCTACGATGCTATCGCAGATGTTGAAATTTCGCAGAAAGTTCGGGTAGAAATGTCCGCGCTGATAAACAGCTATATCGCAAGCATCGTTGAACGGCGCTTGAATGCGCAAGAATTTATTCGGCAGGTGATCCATTCTGATAATGACAGTCCTAAAGGGTAATAAGAATAAGAAAAATGGTGAATAATATGGATTTAAATGATTTCAATCATACGCACGACCATTCCAGAGAAGAAAAGGTGCGCGGTTTGATCGACCAGTTGGATGCCTACATTGCCCAGTATCACGGTGGGCGGGTGGAATTTATTTCGTTGGGTGTAGATACGCTTAAGGTGCGAATGGGTGGGGCGTGTGAGGAATGTCCTTTACAGACTTCAACCCTGAAAGGTTGGGTTGAGGGGACTTTGCAGCAATTTTTTCCTGAGATCAGATCGGTCATTAACGTAAAGTAATCTGTTTTGTGCATTGAAATATTCAATGTGGATCATGGTATTCAAGCCAGATATATTTTTCATCTGATAAGTCTTGATCTATTTCATCTTGAAATTGTTATAATACTAAAGATCAGATAAATGGCATCTTTAATTACAGGAATTGTATAATTTGACGCAGCTTAATATTATTCATGAAAATTTTTGAATAGTAAAAGATTAACTTCGTTGGGAGAAAAGAAGATGAAAAATAAAACTATTAATATGATAATAATTATTTTTGTCTTTTTAATGTTATTTATTAGTTGTAGTCCAGAAGTAACACCTGTTATTGTTTCCAAGGATCCGACAACCTGGGTTGAAGCTTCCTACGCAGAACCTGAAACACTCGATCCATCGCTATCTTATGAATCAGCTGGTGGTGAAATTATCCAGAATACACTCGATAACTTAATCTTTTTTAAGAAAGACTCTGCAATTGAATTTGTTCCAATGTTAGCAACTGAGGTACCTAGCCAGGAAAATGGTGGTATCTCAGCTGACGGAAAGACTTACATATTCAAGATCCGTGACGGCGTAACTTTTCATGACGGTACCCCAATGACCGTTGAAGACGTTGCTTTCACATTTCAACGAAATATTCTTGCCGGAGGTACCAACTCTCCACAATGGATGATAATCGAGCCTGTTTATGGTGCGGGGTTGATTGATATTGCTGAAGTTGTAGCAGCTGCAGCAGAGGACGCGGATCTATTAATTACTGACGAAATTTTGGAAAACTCTTCTGTTGCACTATTCGATGACCGCGCTGCGATGGCAGAGACATACGATGCAGCAACGCTTGAAGCGGTATGCGAAGACCTGAAATCCCGCATTGTGGCCGATGAAGTGGCTGGTACAGTTACCTTCAACCTTGCACAAGGTTGGTCGCCTTTTTTAAGTACACTAGCTGGAGGTAATTGGGGAGGAATTCAGAGTAAGGCTTGGGTTGGCGAGAATGGTGGTTGGAATGGTGATTGTACAAGTTGGGTTCCATACTATGGTTGGACTTCTGAGGAATTTGGCGTGACTCGTCTAGGCAAGCGCACGATGGGTACGGGGCCATATATGTTTGAATCGTGGAATGAAGGCGAAGAAATTATTCTCAAAGCAAATAAGAATTATTGGATGGATGCCCCTCTATGGGAGGGTGCTCCTGTTGGACCTGCAGCTATCCAAACGATTATCATCAAACAGGCTGGGAACTTCAGCGCTCGCCTTGCGAAGGCGCAAGCGGGTGATGCTGACAACATACTTGTTGACTCATCCAAAGACTGGTTGACCATTGATGAAATGGTTGCTGAAGAGGTTGTATATGCCGATTGGATGGCGGGCCTTCCAACGAACGTTTTGGATGAAACTCAGCCATTTCGAAAAATCACTGATATTCCAGGGGTGAACGCGCGCACAGATATCGGGTTCCAGTTTCAGATAAATGTAGACGGTGGAAACACGCTCATTGGTTCTGGAGAACTTGATGGCGATGGTATTCCCCCAACTTTCTTTCAAGATACGCATATACGTCGTGCATTCTCTTACTGCTTCAACTATGATCTCTACTTAGAGAAAATTCATTTGGGTGAGGGATCACGAGCTCCAACGCTTATGCTTCCCGGCATGTCCGGATATGAAGAGAATACCCCACAATACACATACGATATTGAAAAATGCAAAGCTGAACTTGAAGCGTCATACTGGACTACCTGCACTGAGATTGAAAATGTTGCTGAAAAAGCAGATGCGGCAATCATTGCATTTGTTGAGGGAGATAGCGAGGCAACATTAGAAGATCTTGAAGCAGTAGCCGCATCCGTAAAGGCAACCGCAGACTCGTGTGAATCGCAGCCTGTTAGCGAAGTTGGCTTTCGATTCTCAGTAATTTATGATTCCGGTAATGACAAACGCCAGGCTATTGCGGAATTATTACAGGACGGCATGCAGAAGGCAGGTGAACAATATTTGATTGAAGTTGTAGGCTTACCGTGGACTACTTATGATCGCTATATCAACATGATGAGAGCACCTGTTTTTACCATCGATTGGATTAGCGATTACAACGACACCCATAACTGGCTGTCCGCGTTCACTTGCAGCTACTATCCGTTTAAGCAGGGTTTTCCGGAAAAAGAACGCCGGGAATTTTGCGATATCGGTACTGAGGGTGTCCAGA
>Ga0255393_10032_pt1 | contig 21566 bp, 23 predicted proteins | sample ANMaggSeSYBR01C8_FD_182122 | JGI IMG/M metagenome (GOLD analysis project Ga0255393, IMG submission 182122) | Sediment cell enrichment communities from methane seep in Santa Monica Basin, California, United Staets - ANME aggregate JGI... | ecosystem: Environmental > Aquatic > Marine > Cold seeps >... | reverse complement strand
TAATAAAATTCACGCCCATGTAAGCAAACATAAGGCGTCCAGATGTTTTTGAATTAATCAAAACCAATCCCGCGAAAATAATTGTAACAACATGAAATAGAATTCCAAGAGCTTGATATGGTTTTATTGACACCTGAAGCAATTCTATAATCACTTGTTGTGTGTTTTCTGGAGAATAAGATTTTTGTGTGATTAGCGGAAGAAAAGAAATTAAGAGAAATATAAAAAAGACACTTGGGTAAAACAGTTTCTTTTGAGAAAACTCAGCTAAACGATTATCCATTTTACGTAGCTCTTTCTTTATATTTTACCGATTATTTTTTATTTTTCCAGAGCAACTGTCTCACATGTATCTGAACTTATTCACTTCAATTTCACCAGCAGAAAACTAAATAACTGTACTGGATAAGGGTTCTTAAAACAATTATTTAAATTAATATACTGAAGATTAATAAAATCTTCAGTATATTTTTTAAGAACCAACAATATGATTGTCAGAAATTCTCAATAAATATAAATTTCTCTAACTTTTACTTCCCCTGCTTCCCGTGATCCAAAGCATGCAGCTTCACAGCTGTTTCCAAGGAGATCTTGGTTGCATTCGATATCGCCGTAACCATCTCCTCAGGGGTCGCTCCTTTATCCGGGTGCTGATGGCATCCAGCCGATGCTAAAATAACGCCCCCGCGGACTTTTCTGGCTGTTGCCAGTGTAAGAACAGTTGAAGCTTCTTGTGAAGCAATCAATACACCAGCATCAATCCATGGTTTCTCGATTTCCAAAATATTCAATTTCGATAAAGTTGAGCCAGCATAGAAAGCATCATGTGACCATTCATACCCCGCGTGCACTTCGATACCCAATTCCTCAGCGGACGCGAGCATACTTTCAACCGTATGGAAATCTGCTACCGCCGGGAATCCCTGCGGAAAATATTCTCGCGTGAGCCCATCGCCGCATACAGCGCCCGTAATAACCAGTATTGCCGGGTTCGGCAGCCAGGTCTGCATCATTCCACCAGTTCCAATTCGGATTAAATTCTTCGCACCAATCTTGACCAGTTCTTCAATCGCAATAGCCGCCGCGGCACTGCCGATCCCTGTTGAAGTCACACTAACCTTAACCCCTTTGTACATACCCGTATAAGTATTATATTGGCGGCCTGTAGCTACTAATTCCGCTGAATCAAAATGATCTGCGATGATCTTCGCTCGGCTGACATCACCAGGAAGGAATACGGTTTCGCCAATATCACCAGGTAATAATTGAATGTGGTGTTGTTTTTCCATAATTTTTATCTCCAGTTTTTTCTAACCTAATCAAGACCCTTTTCATGCAGGATCTTTGCCGTTTCGATACCAACGCGTACTAAATCTCTCTTGTGTGCTTCCAGATCCGGGTCATTTTCACCCTCGCCAAAAATCGGATCACTGCTCAGCAGGATCGTTCCCGCCCGGACACCCTGCATGCTCGCGACTACCAACATCGTCGCGCATTCGTTCTCAACGGCCAACACACCCAGGTCAACCCATTTCTGCAGTCTGGCTTTATAATCGCCGTGCGCCCAGGGTGATTCTAGGTAAAACGCGTCATGTGTACGCACCAAACCCAGGTGATATGTCAACCCCAATCGCTCACACGCGTCAATCGACGCGCGCACAATGCGATAATCAGCGATCGCCGGATAATCAATCGAGATAAATTCCTCCGTACAGCGTTCCCCGCGTACCGCGCCGGTGGCAATGATTATATCTCCCGCCTTCATGAAGGGCTGTAACGCTCCACATGTGCCAACTCGGATGATATTCTTCGTCCCTATTCGGATGAACTCCTCAACGCCAATTGCTGTAGGTGAAGGGCCAAGACCAGAACTTGTGCAGCTGATCAACACACCGTCCTTCTTACCCGTATATGTGATATATTCACGCTTTTCTGTCACCTTCCACGCCTCATCCATGAGTTCCGCAAAAAGCTGAACCCGTCCCGGATCCCCTGGAACCAGAATGGTCGGGGCTGCTTCGCCCGGCAGGAGGTTGATGTGATGCTGTCGATGTTGTGTTTCCTGATTCATAATCCTTCTCCTTCTGAATATGAGTTTTAATATTATTTCGTTTTAATAATACTACATGGATAAATGTACTTGACATAATCTTTCCATTAATAATATTTTATTACGCCGCATATATAATTATCATATCCCCGAAAGGAAGGTTTATTTTGATTCACTCTTATCTGGACATTTTGGATCGAACAAAGACAGGGCAGTTGGTCGAAAAAAGTGATTGGGATATGGATTTTGTAGTCCTGCCCGTCAGGCAGTTGGTTAAAAAATACCGGCTGGGATGGGACAAACAGCGCGCAATTCCTGAAGATGACGACCTGGTGGACCGCCTTTTTCAGGCAGGGTTGGAGTTGGCAGTTTCTTCAGGCATCTATTGTGTTACCACCAAGAGGGTGATCACATTCAGCGAAGAAGAACTCCTCGAGGGGATCCGCCAAATGCCTCAAAGTTTGCAAATGGGCGAGGGCGAAGACATGCGCTGGTTATATGCCCGAAAAATCATGGATAAACGCCTGCCGCTGGTTTGGGCTGGTAATCCCGGGGCGCCCACACCAGAAGAATTATTCATGCCGTGTGTGATGAGCTGGATGCAGGAGTCGATTGTTGACTTAGCTACCTGTGGTTCTATCACTCAAGTGGATGGGCGGGTTGTAGAAACCGGAAGCCCAATGGAGATCCACGCCGCCCGATGGGAACTGCGCCACTTGCGTGATGCGCTTCGCCGTGTTGGAAGGCCGGGAATGGGACTATTGGCCGGTCAAAGTGCAGTCACTGAAATTGGCGACCTGGCGATATCACACCCAGATTATTTACGTCCAGTAGATTCTCACCTGGTCGCATTATTCAATGAACTCATCATTGATCAAATCAATATGTCTCGCGCATTAAACTCTGTTGAATATGGAATGCGAAACGCGTCTTTGGCTGCTGTGATAGTTGGCGGCTTAGGTGGAGATGCACCCGGGGCCGCGGTGGTACAGATAGCATCCTTTATTTTAGCCAACTGGGTATGCCGGGCAGATTATCACTTATTGCACCCCATTCATATCCGTCATGTGGCAACCAGCACACGCGGAGTTATGTGGGTACAGTCTGCTGTAGAACAGGCGTTTGCCCGCAATGCTCCCTGCATCATCGTATCCGACATTTACCCAAAAAGCGGCGCGTTGACCAGAGAACTTCTCTATGAAGTAGCAGCCAATGCGATCGTCATCACTGTCAGCGGAGGTCATCTGGAAGGAGTCGGATCGGCAGACGGGCTCTACCCTAACGGAACCGGCCTGGAAGCACGCTGGATGGGCGAAGTAGGCTATGCGGTTGCTCGGCAGGGTCTCACCCTTAACCAGGCAAATCAAATCGTGACCGAACTGCTTAACCGCTATGAACACGTTTTCCAAATGCAGAATGGAAATCCAGGTGTAAGATTTGATAAGGCCTATGACGTAAAAACCTTACAACCAGTTCCTGCTTGGCGACAACTATACGACGAAGTAAAAACAGAAGTGCGCAAGATGGGGCTAACTAACCTCTAACCCCGCTTGTTTTAGGTAAAATCAACTTTAAAGAATAATTATATGGAGGGAGGGTCTTTAGTGCTTATGCAAGGTCTTTCTTATCCTGTCCCCCAAAATTAACCACATTCATAAGTTGCGTAAGAAATCATCCCCATTACGCGTGCATACTCGCTTGAAGTATTCTTTCCCAAAGAAGAACCGCTGTTTCTCTTCCGGTGCAAACAGAATGGGTGAGCCGCTGGCCTGTGTATGATGACAGTGGATTGCAGCGCGTTTTTTCTTCCACGCCGGCATCACGTCCACGGTTAGCGTAACCTCTCCGTCTGGTATCGCGTGCAATTCAGTCAAACTCAGTGCGCTAGCCACAGATTGCGGTACAACCAAATGATATAAGGCGTTTGGAGCTTCCACGTCCTTAGCCATTTCCTCAAACGCCTGTGAAGTCCATCGGCTCACAGCTATATGATCAGCGTGCCCGGAAAGGCCATCCGCAGGCCAGGTAAGTAATACCTGAGGACGAATCTCCCGTGCAGTTGCTGTGATTCTGGTAATCGCCTCTTCCTCATCCACTTCGGCCAAATCTCCATCTAAATAATCCAGAAAAACAGGCGGCAGAATACCAAGAGCACTGCAGGCACACTGTAATTCTCGCTCACGTACTTCCGCAAGCTGTTCCGCTTTACACATCGGCGGATCGCCGCACGAACCGGCTTCTCCCCGCGTAGCAGTGATCAAATTAACTTCAACACCACGCCCTGCCAACAGAGCCAACAAGCCCCCACAGCGAAACGTCTCATCGTCAGGATGAGCAAACACAGCTAAAAGGACAGGCGTCCGATCAGGAAGGAGTGTCACTCTTTACAATACCTGCACGCCCAACACCCGCATTGAAGTATCAGCCGAGATAAGGCGCTTGATTTCTGCCGGCACGATAACCATAGATCCAGCGCGAAGAGTGGTCTGCTCGTCCTCTATGAGCAGTTCTCCATCTCCCTCGATAACATAATACAACACATCAACGGACATCTTGCATAATGGCGATTTTTGGCCGCCATTCAAGTTCAGCAGCAATGTGCGCAGCTTATCAGTCTCAAGAAGTGGTGTATGAAGCGCCTCGCTCATTGAAAAATCTGTCAAACTATGGGTTTCAATAAACTTTATGCCTGTTTTATTTTCTGTCTTATTCATATAGCTGCCTCCATTGCAGTATTTATGAGTTAATTGTTTTTAAAAAACTGTTTTAATAACCCAACCTTGAACCGCATTTATGCGCCGTTAAAGATAGGATAAAGAACAAATTATAAACCCTGCCAATCCAAACAAATAAAAAATCTGTGCTTTTACGGGGAGATTGATATGCAATTATTCAAGATATGAAATTTAGTATATAATAGTAAAAATTTCATTAGAGGTGAGCGTCTTGGATATACCAAAAAAAGTTAAAAAGTTGTTTAATGATCAAGAGGTAATTTCCTTTGGAACAGCAGATAGTAACAAGACCCCAAATGTTGTTGCTATATTCTGGAAAAAAATAGTGAGTGATAAAACCATTCTTTTAATTGATAATTACATGAATCAAACGAAGAAAAATGTTGAGCAAAATAGCAAGGTGTGCCTTTCATTTTGGGATCCAAAGACTGGGGAGGGATACAAAATAAAAGGAGATGCTTACTATCACATTTCTGGTAAAGTATTCAATCAAGGCAAGCAATTTATTCAAGAACAAAAACCTGATAGAAACCCGAAGGGGGTTGTTGAAGTCAAGGTAAAAGATATTTTTCTGATAACTCCTGGTTCTAATGCCGGGGTAAAAATATAAACCAAATAGTTTCTATTTTTTCTCTTATCAGCTAAACAGGTTAGGAGTTTTTCCTATTCTGTCGTGTTCATGCCTTTTGGATACTTTTTTGTAGCGAAAAAATCCTGCTGCTTGATACAATTGACATAATCCTGTCCTACTCTCCAAGAGCACACTTCAACCAAATAACGATGTGCTTGTGAAGTGTTTTTATTGCCTAGTTCAGGGCAAGACCCATAATCGAAAGGTGTCATATGCGATTTGCACATACAAATATTGCCGCAAAGGATTGGAAACGTTTATCAGATTTTTACATCAAGGTCTTCAATTGCAAGAAAAAACTTCCGGAGCGAAATCTTTCAGGAGACTGGTTAGATCAAGCTACCGGCCTGACAAACGCCAGGTTGACAGGCATTCATTTATTACTGCCGGGTCACGGGACCAGCGGACCTACTTTGGAAATTTTCACATATGAAGATGTGTATGAACGTAAACCCGTAATGGCAAACTGTACGGGTTACACACATATTGCATTTGAAGTGGATGATGTTGAAACCACATTAAATTATGCCTTGAACAATGGAGCCAAGTTGTTGGGAAAAGTTACGGAAAAGAAAATAGAAAATGTTGGTACTTTGAAATTCGTATATTTTCGAGATCCGGAAGGAAATATTATTGAAATTCAATCGTGGGACAAGTAGGTTTGCCTTACAACAACGTAAGAATAACCCAACCACGGGATATTCATTCATATGACCGCAGTCATATGAATGAATGACGATAAACATTGTCCAAATTGGGGGAATTGCTTTATTATTATGTGGGTCAAAAAGGCATCAGAATTAGTAGATGGTATTCACAAAATGAATTTTAAAAAAACGATCAAAATATTTGCTAGCTTCGCTTTGCTTGTAAGTTTTATTTTGACCTATTTTATAGACCTGACCGGCTTAGAATTGCACCAATATCTTGGGGCCGCCGCGGCAGGAATTTTAGCAGTCCATATCATCACCCATTGGACATGGATAACGAACGTATCCAGACGCATATTTAAAAAGGTATCGGGGCGTGTGCGTTTATATTATCTTTTAGATGGTCTGCTTCTTTTGGCTTTCTTTATCATTACCATCACCGGTGTGATTATTTCTACCTGGCTTGACATTTTTCTTTCTAATTATATGCTTCTGCGGTCTATCCATATCATCTCGTCGATCGCAGGATTGCTGCTCTTGATCGTGAAAATGGGGCTGCATTGGAAATTTTTCGCGAACATTCTAAAACCTTTTCGTTTTCCAATCAGGAAGCCTCCCGTACCTGCTGCACACACAGCATCTGGCTACACCCGCCGTGATGCGTTAAGAACCATGGGTGTCATCTCTGCTGTGGGAGTTTTTGGTCTTTTCAAGGCTGCCTCCGCACTGACAATTTCCAAATCCGCCCCGCTCCCTGATCCAGGAATTGAGATAATTAAAGCGGATGCGGCTGTCCCTACATCGACGCCGATGGGGACAGAAGAACCGCTGCCGCAGCTGGCACAAGCAGAAGAGGGGGAAAAAAGGGGCAAGCGGCGGGGATCATCTTCTCAAGAAAACCTTGTTCAATCGACTCCCACACCGCAGCAGCAGCCCACTCCAGAAGCAATTCTTGATGAGCAGGCGGAGACCATCCAGCCAGTTGAGAAATGCGTCATTCGCTGTGACAAAGGATGTGCTTTTCCTGGTGTATGCCGCCGTTACATAGATGAAAACCAAAATCAACTCTGTGACCTCGGAGAATGCCTCCCAATATAGCTGCTTTCATCGCGGGTAGTGCGTTCTATGACGACGCGGTCCTCTTCTCCTGCGGTTGCTGATACACCTCTCGGATATCCCTTATTCTAATAAACCCTCAATTAATTTAACTATCCGCTCAAAATGAGATCCCCTCCAGTACACCTGTCCGCATTCAGAACAGCGCCTGAATTCATCATAATATCGTTTGGTTTTTGGCAAAAGTTGGTCACTGATCTCTTTTTTATCCACGTCTTCGAGCAGCCCGTTGCAGTGCACACAGCGCAAAAAAGGGTTAACTTTCCTGACAAGGTCAAAACGGCGCAGCACTTCTTTCACCTGCTGCCGCGAGTCCTTTGAACGGAGGCAGTAGCCGCGCGTGACCAGATTACGTTTTAACAAGCCGCGGTCGCGTGTCAGGCAGATACGATTTTCATGATGGGAAATTTCCGTGATTTCTTCATCCGCATAATCATTGCGGTACAAACAATCAATTCCCAGAAGCCGCAGGTAAGCAGCCAGGCGTCCCAGATGAGCATCCAGCACAAATTTAGGTTCACGCAGCGGCTCAGGCCTCAGCTTATTCTCTGCGGATATATCAAAACTCTCAAAAACAGGATACACGCTGATTTCATCCCCATCCTGGACGATATAAGAAAAGTCCCTGGACTCACTGTGCACTAAGATCAAATCCACTTCCGGATGCGGCACACCCAGTGATTCAATCAGATGTTTGACGCTCTGCCTGTTCTTGAAAGCCAGCGGAAATTGTACATATCGCTGTTTCTTCGGCAAGAAATCATTCAGCTCCGCATAAAACCTGAAACACGCTGTTTTGGTTATCATCTTTTTCTTATAATCAGTTTAATTATACGTTCAAGAGATCGTGTCATCGCGAACCCTGCAAAGCAGGGTGTGGCGATCTCCTTCTAATAATAACCAGCAACTTATTCTTTCAAGCTCTTTTTCCTGGTCCCCAACACACCACCCATGTCTGTCATCTTGGAGGGTAGGTTGGGTTGTGTTTTACCAACCCAACACTTCAGAAATCGTGTCATCGCGAGAAAGCACTTTGTGCGAATGCGGTAATCGCCTTCCTCCCTGCTTGTCATCGCAATCCCTGCGATTCCAGCCCCTGTTGGAATACCTGGAAAATCTGCACCTGCTGGTTAAATCTAAGATTTTTCCGATTGTGATTTCTTCAAAATAATCAGCGTTCCTACCATACCCACAATAAAGCCAACAGGACAGATAATTGTTGCCGCTAAAAAGAAGGCGACCGCAAAGAAATTTATGATTTTATTCACAATGACTAAGTTTTCAGTGATCGTGCCTAAGGCATAAAGTAAGTTGTGGAGAACGACGCCTAATAAAAAACCGGCTGAAGAGAAACCTGAAGATAACAGGTAGAATTTACGTTTTCCTGCTATTTTTTCCCTGTAAGTAGTGACGATCAATCCCAGCCCTGTGACAAAATGGAGTATCCAAAGAATAAAGATATAGGGGCCCGGCATTAGTCCAATATCCGGGACAAGCATATTCAGCACCACAAGAATTGAAAGGATCACTAATACTTTGAAAAGAAACTGGGTGGAAAGTATATTTATTTTTTGAGTTTTCATTCAATCTCCTTTCGCCGTTGAAGCCTACCCTTATTTTATCCCACTGATACAAATCTTTTTCTTTCCAACACTTCCTGTGCCATTGGCTTCCCAGGCGAATCGGGATTGAATTTTAATTTCATCATCTATCTCTAATCCCCATCTTCTAATAATTCACTGCCCGCGTCTTCCAGCATATCCTGCGCGTTCTTTGGCGTGACCACCGCTTTTCCGGTGCGCTCTTCGATTTCCTTGCGCGCGTTTCCCGCGATTGTGCCGCCCTGTTTGGCAATAACCTTACTGGCCTTAAACGTCTTTGGTTTTTTCTCTTTCGATATCTCTGTGGTCGTCACTTCAGCCAGCATATTCAGTACCAGCTCCAGATTGGTCATATTATCGCGCAGGTTTTCTTTTTTCAAACCCTTCAACTTTTTATAATCCTTAACCTTGTGCCCCGCCCACGCTTCTGTGATCTCATTCGTCAGGATCGCGTATTCATTCCCTTTTTTCACACCGCTGCTGTCCCATTCATCGGTCAATTCTTTGCGCACCTCAATGCTTTTCAGGCGCTGGTTGATCCACTGTTTAGAATACCCTTTTTTCAGGTACGTCTCCATCGCGCGGTCAAAGGCTTTTTCCGGGTCTTCCGTTTCTTCGATCCGTTCATACCCCACTTTCGCAAGCCACATCTTAAAAGGCTCCGCGTTAGGTGAAGGAATTGATTGTACAAGGCGTAATAACTGCTCAGTATCAGCCACATCAGTTAAGCGCAACTTTCCGTCATTGGCAGGCAATTTCAACTGTCCGATTTTTTCGGACAGTTCACTTCCCTCATCTTTCAATTTGCGTTTTAAATCACTCCAATATTTTCTGGGACGATCATTTTCTGCAAGCACCCCAACTACATCTACAATGGAGAAACACCATTTCTCCTCTTCCTCATTCCATTCAACCCGAATTTTCTGGTCATTGAATAATTTGATCGCCTTACCCTTTTCCATTATCAAGCCTCCCTATATACTCACGATCTCATCAATGCCCGCGTTGCGCAGGATCTCTTTTGTATTCGTCTTGGCGCTGTCATCCTGGAAGCCGTTGTCCTTAAGAACCACCATATCACTTCCGGTTTCAAATCCTCTTTCAAGCGTGCGCTCCCGTTCGCCACATCGGTCGTGATTTCATTCATTAAAAGCTCCTTCTTCATCGCCCTCTTCGCTAATATTGCCGATGCGGGTCCGTAAAATAACATAACAGCGAGTGCGTATTCTTCAACTTCTCTTATTATATACCGACACTTTTACCTCTATAAAATTTCTCTTCTCAAAGGCAGCCCGACCAGGAAATCTTCAATAAAAACGGATTTCACACTTGGCAGGCAAGATAGAAGTTCACAGGGCCGAAGTATTGGTGGTTCCGTTCATCAATATAAATTTTCATCCAGTGCAGGCCTGTAATGGGCGTGAGGGAAGTGGCACTAATCGTTTTCATACCAGCAGACCCAAAAACGATTGAATCATGCCCATATTTCGTTCCGTCACAGCGCTTCCAGTAATAGCTGACCGTTCCCAGTCCGTTGATGGTGATTTCAGTATTGATAATAAAATGATCTGCCCGACAGCAGATTGCGGTTTTTGTATGAGCTATAATAAATCTTCCATAAGGTGTTCATAGGAAATTTGATTTGACAAAGCAAGATAATCATGAAAAAGCGATTAAACTAATAATCATAATGAAAACCTTTTCTCTTTTACTCAATTACGAGGAACAGATATTTTCACGCCAAGGAGAACAACATGATTGAGACCTACGACTGGTCGAGCTTCTATAATGCACTTTGTAAACTCGGGCCGCGCCTACTCATCGGGATTGACAACTATACGCGTGAGATGATTGAGGAATTTGCATCGAGTACAGACATGTTTTGGTCGGATGGGCTGCAAGATCTGTTGGCAGTAAATGACACCAAAGATGGTTTGCGCGCCAGCGTCCTGTCCGTCCTAGAACTGTGGAGAGAAAACGTGCTCCAGACGATTGACGCGAATTTTGGCATTGAACTGGACTGGAAGACTGTACGTATTGATACTGCAAGTCCACTTATTGACGAACTTATTGAAGCTGCAATGCCTGATTGAAGATTAATCGTTTAACGTTGATGTTATGAATACATATAACGTGAAAAATTAATTTGTATTTACCAGGACCGACAGTCATCCAACACTGAAATTAAATACCCACCCCATATAAAAGGGACTGCCGATTAGTAGCCCAACATCTATAGGTGGCTGACAGGGGTTGCCTGTCCTGGTGCACCACGGGAAACCCGCAACATCCTGTTCCACAGACAAGGAGCTTTCTGTCCACAGCGTATCACAGCGTCCATTGTGTCCACAGGTTGCACAAACCAAAGAAAAAACTGCCCCATGATTTAAATTTCTTTCTCCCCCAATTTTGTACGGATAAAAACTAAGGGTGCAATGCCAGTTATCCATAAACCGATCAAAGCATAGCGAAAATACCGCAGACTGACACTTAATAAATCTCCGGTGCTCGGGAAAACATCCCCCAGGCCTTTCCAAATCAGCAATATGCCTGCCAAACCAATTATGAAACGGAAAACATGCTTCAAAAATGCTCCTGCGTTCGCTCTATAACCACCTTTCTCTTTCACCCATATCCCGCCTGCTAATAACCCAAATAAAGTAGCCGTCGTTGTAACCAATCCATCAATGGCAAAGGGAGAGATCTCCTTTTCTGGATGAGCGATGGCTGTATTTCGAATCCACTCATTCGGAAAGGAAATACCCTGAAAGATTTCAACAATTAGAATTCCCAATAAGGCCAGAGCAATTGAAATGCCAAATACACACAGTATGCGGACGATAATATTCTGGCGCTGAAAATATTCTGTGGTTCTTTCCTCAAATTTCAAGAAAATCCGCAGGATGAAAACTCCCACCAGAAGACCCATAAGAATATCTGTAATAGAGTGAACACCCAGATATAAACGTGAAAATGCAACCATTATTATCGTGAAAATGATCAAAACCCTAAGCCATTTTCGCTTTGTTGAGGCCGCCATTAGGCCAAATACGGATGCGGCGTTTTGAGAATGGCCAGAAGGCAGTCCAAAACTCCCCATTGGAACGGTTAAATCTTTAATTTTGGATGAAACCCAGTATGGGCGCGGCTGGTGAAAGCCAATTTTTAAGAAAAAGTTTAAACTGCCGCTCAACATCAACAGTACACCCAGCCGCAGGCCAAGCGTATAGTCCACTGACCATACAAATAATGGCATGATCAGCAAATAAAATTCTTCATTTCCTAAAAAGGTAAAGAATTTCATTACCGGCGCCAGCCAGGCGAGTTGTGTCTGTAAAAAATTGATGATACTTATACTAATTTGAAGTAAATTTTCCAACATAGAATTCTCCTTGCCTTAGCCACCACGACTTGATATCTGCTTCTTCATTTTGCCTGAACATCCATCGCTTCTTGCGATAGAATTCTGTCAAAAACAAATCCAGATATCGCTTACTAGACATTATATACTTAAGAATAATGTCCTATAGAGCTCGCATTTTTACGCGCTGCCTTTGAGATGGACAGGAATAATTCAGGTCTACAACTATACGTAGCGGATGATGAGCGGCACAATAATACTGGTGAGTGCCAGACAGATTATCACTCCTGTGAAGAGCAGATAACGTTTCCCATACCCCGCCATCAGTGATTCGTTGTAGTACTTGGCAACATCATTATCCTGATACATATCAAGCAGACCGCGTATCAACTTCTCCCTGTTTTTCTTTCCGAAGTTCAGCGCTGTAACAGCGATGCTGTTTATCAATAAGCTCATAATGATGAGGACCATCAGGATCAGATCATTTGATGGATTTGCATTAGCTGATGCTGCCTCTCCTGCCACACCTGAGTTAATCCCCATCACGATCAGATTGAATACTATCGCTGTCACCACGAAAATCGTATCCGTTCGAGCATTCTGCTGCAGTTCGCTGGCAATATGCTCATGCACCTGTTTTAACATCACGTCCTCCTTTTGCTTACTTAAACATATTAAAAGATCAGATGCTCCATTTATATTATAAGGATGTTTAAATGAGAAATCATGTGCCCTGCTATTTTAATAATATTTTTGATATATAGCCATCCTTACTCGATTGTATTCAATGCAATATCCTCACATTTCTTGCTTTTGATGGTAATGGACGAAGTACATTTGTCTTGAAAACAAACCATTGAACTTAATACCAATCTCTCATCAAGCCCCAAAATTTAGTACTACCCATAAGTAAATGCTTTCAGGGTTAGAAAATTTATACGTGGTTTTTATTTCCAAGAGCAGCATGAGGATAAGCGGAATTGTATTCTTCTGGCCAATCTACTGTAATTCTCCTGGCTTCATCCAATGAATTGAATAAATATGCGTCTAACACATCTCCCGATACGTGCTGTTGGAGCATTCAATAAATCCGTTATATTCAATCCAACTACCCTCAGTGTTTATCTCAAGTGTTTCATATGTATTGAACCTATATATTGTTATAAAATTATATTATTACTGTATAATTATTAATTGTGAGCATTAGTTTTTATTATTCATAAGTGCTATGGCACTCTGAATAGTACACATGCAAGAAGGAGGGTTTATCGATTATTAAATAATTGGGTGAATTAGAAGTAAAAAACAAACAATTAGGAGATAACAATGTCCAAAACAATTTTACTTATTGGAACCCTTGACACCAAGGGAGCAGAATATAGTTACGTTAAAGATCTGATCACCGAACGAGGTCACCAAACGCTGGTGCTCGATGCCGGCGTCGTCGGCAAGCCAACCTTTAGTCCCGACATCAGCGCAGAGACTGTGGCTGAAGCGGGGGGCAGCAGTCTGGCCGAGCTCCGTAAAAAAGCAGATCGTGGTGTAGCAGTAGAGGTAATGGCCAAGGGAGCCGCCAAACTGGCCCAGGAATATCTCGCCGCTGGTAAATTTGACGGTGTACTGGGTTTGGGAGGTTCTGGCGGTACGGCAGTAGCCACTACAGCCATGCGTGAATTGCCGGTGGGGCTGCCCAAAATTATGGTCTCGACAGTTGCCTCTGGCGATGTGCAGCCATATGTTGGGATCAAAGACATTACGATGATGTACTCGGTAGTGGATATCGCTGGTTTAAACAGGATCTCACGGCGCATCCTGGGCAACGCAGCCGGGGCTATCTGCGGTATGGTCGAACAAGAGATACCTGCCGCCGAAGATAAAAAACTCATTTCCGCCACCATGTTTGGCGTCACTACCCCATGTGTCGACGCAATCCGCGAGCGTTTGGAACAAGCTGGCTATGAGATACTGGTCTTTCATGCTACCGGCAGTGGCGGCCAGGCTATGGAGAGCCTGATCAGTGATGGTTTCATCACCGGAGTAGCCGACGTAACCACCACCGAATGGTGTGATGAGCTGGTTGGCGGCGTGTTAAGCGCAGGTCCAAACCGCCTGGAAGCAGCTGGACGAAAAGGCGTGCCCCAGGTTGTCTCTTGCGGCGCCCTTGATATGGTAAATTTCTGGGCTTACGACACCGTTCCGCCCAAATTCAAAGATCGGATCCTATATAAACACAACCCCAACATCACCCTTATGCGAACCAACCCTGAAGAGTGCGCTGAGCTGGGACGCATCATCGCCGGCAAACTCAACCAGGCCAAGGGCCCCACAACCTTATTTTTACCCCTCAAGGGAGTGAGCGCCATTGACAAAGAAGGCCAACCTTTCTACCTGCCTGAGGCCGACGCAGCCCTGTTCAAAGCCCTGCGCGAGAATATACACCCGCCAGTGGAGTTGGTCGAGCTGGATATGGAAATAAATGACCCGGCATTTGCAGCGGCAATGTCAGAACGTTTGCTGGAGATGTTGGCAAATTGATCCTGGAAGTCAGAGTGAAACAACTAAAAATAATAAGTTTTTAAGAAACGGAGTATACAAATTATGCCATATATTTCTCGTGATGAATCACTTCGACGGCTGCGAGAGCAGGCAGCCAAAAACAGCCCGATTATCGGCGCCGGCGCAGGCACCGGTATCTCTGCCAAGTTTGCCGAGCAGGGCGGTGTGGATATCATTATCATCTACAATTCAGGCCGCTACCGTATGGCCGGACGCGGCAGTCTAGCCGGGCTGCTGCCGTATGGCGATGCTAATGCTATTGTTGTGGAAATGGCCAGTGAGGTTTTACCGGTGGTCAAAGATACCCCGGTGCTGGCTGGCGTCTGCGGCACCGATCCCTTCCGGCTAATGCCGACCTTTCTCCGCCAACTCAAAGATATGGGCTTTGATGGGGTTCAGAATTTTCCCACTGTCGGATTGATAGACGGAGTGTATCGAACTAACCTGGAAGAGACAGGTATGGGCTACAACCTGGAGATAGATATGATCCGAGAGGCCCATCAGTTGGATATGCTCACCTGTCCATACGTGTTTAACACTGCAGATGCCAAAGCTATGGCAGAAGCCGGCGCTGACGTGTTGGTACCCCACATGGGACTCACGACCAAGGGCAGCATCGGTGCAGAAACAAACCTGACATTAGAGGAATCAGCCAAGCGGGTGCAAGCTATGCACGACGCCGCCAAAGAAGTAAATCCCGACATCCTGGTGCTATGCCACGGCGGACCAATTGCTGAACCGGAGGATGCCCAATATATCTTTGAACATACCACCGGTATCGCCGGATTTTTTGGGGCCAGCAGTATAGAACGGCTGCCGGTAGAGCCAGCAATAAAAGATCAGGCCCACCGATTTAAAATACTCAAACTCTAAAAGGAGTTTACACAAGCCTAACAGAGCACCACGCCCAGAATTCCAGTATAGGCGTGGTGCTCTTGATATACGGTAAACCGCACGACAACCATAGCCATCCTGGTGTCGAGAAAATTTTGTACGTGGTCTCAGGGGAAGGGAAGCAGGCAGTTAATAATGGGGAGCCGCGACCAATCAAGACCGTCAGGTGCATCCATGTTCCTGCGGATGTCACTCATTCTACTATCAATACTGGCAGGAAATTTTAAAGCTCGTCGCTATCTACAGCCCACATGTCTGTAATACCATACCCAAACACCACCATTCCTCCAGCGCTTCTTCTTCCCCGGTCCGGCTTGCAACTTCTTTCGCACCGACTGGATAAACCGTTTGCAGAAATGGCTTTTTAATATCACCCCTTAATCACCCGCTTTATCCCCTCAAAATCACCTAAATATTTTCAAAACTGTCACCTTTTGTCACCCCCCACACCCCCCGTCTCTTCCCCATTATCTAATGGTTGCGCTTGCCCCGCCCCGGCTTGCGCGTCATGATCTGCTTCTGGCGCTCACGTTTCCCCGCGTCCTTCTCCACAAAGATCGGTTTCTTTGTAAACGGGTCCACCTTGGTATGATACATCAGCGCGGAATAGGTCGATGGCAGCGGGGTGAACAGCTGCACCTGCTCCGGGGAGATATGCAGCTCTCGGCTGGTAAACTTCCTCAACGAATGCATGTGCTCCTGCGTACAGCCCGGGTGCGCGGCGATCAGATAATACGTCAGATACTGTTCCTTTCCCGCATCCTTCGAGAATTGGTCAAACTTGCGCTTGAAAGCAAGCAGGTCCGCGTGCCCCGGTTTACCCATTGCCTTCAACACCCCATCCTCGCTGTGTTCCGGCGCCACTTTCAACTGCCCGGACACATGGTGGCGGGCAATTTCCTTCAGATACGCGTCTCCATGCTGTTTATCTTCCAACACCAGATCATAGCGAATTCCGGAGCCTACAAACACCTTCTTTACCCCGGGGATCTTCCGCAGCCGCTTCAGGAGCGCGGTCTGCCTCTTGTGGGTCGGTTTCAGTGCGCCGCACACTGTCGGGTAAATACAGCGCTTATCCTGGCAGGCGCCCTCCTTAAGCTTGATCGGACATTCAAAGCCATACATATTCGCCGTTGGCCCGCCCACATCCAAGATATACCCCTTGAAATCCGGCAGTTGGGCGATCAATTCCGCTTCAGCCGCAATAGACCCCTCGCTCCGCCAGCGCACGGTGCGCCCCTCATGCACAGCGATCGAGCAAAAATTACACTCCCCATAGCAGCCGTGCTGTGAATTTATCGAGAAGCGGATCGTCTCAAGCGCGCGCGCCTTTCCTTGGTCCTCATAATACGGATGCTGTGCGCGTTGATACGGCAGCGCGTAAACCGCGTCCATTTCTGCCTGTGAGAGATACTCAGCGGGCTTATTCTGCACAAGAAAACGATGGCCGTGCTGCTGCACCAATCCGCGGGCGTTCAAAGGTTCATTATTCTTATAGAAAGCATGAAACATATTTATGAATGCTTTCTTATCCTCGCTGACCTGCTCATAAGACGGCAATTCCAGATAGTCCCCCGGCGGCTCTTTGGTAATATAACATAAACCCCGGATGTGGTTCACATCCTCCCGCTTCTTCAGCGAGTCCGCCAACTGGACAACCGAACGCTCTGCCATCCCATACAGCAGGTAATCAGCTTTCGCGTCAAACAAGATCGAGCGGCGGATGGCGTCATCCCAGAAATCGTAATGCGCGACACGCCGTAAAGACGCCTCTATTCCTCCCAACACAATTGGGGCGGTGCCCTTAAAAAAACGCTGGATCAAGTTTGTGTAAGCGATCACCGCCCGGTTAGGGCGCCGGTCATTCACGCCGCCCGGCGTGTAATCATCCCTGCGCCGCTTTCTGCGGCTGGCCGTGTAATTCGCGACCATGGAGTCTACACTCCCCCCCGTCACACCCCATAACAAACGCGGTTCACCTAAGCGGGTGATGTCCTCCGCAGAAGCAATATCCGGCTGCGCGATGATCCCAACCCGATATCCGGCCTGCTCCAGAACCCTCCCGATCACAGCCGCGCCTATATATGGACTGTCAATATATGAATCCCCGCTGACCAACACCACATCCAACGCATCCCATCCCCTTTGTTTTACCTCTTTAAGTGTGGTGGGCAGGAATGCGGTGGTATCCATCAGCTTGATTGGCCAGCTTCTAATGACCATCGGTATATCACAACCACGCCTAATCCTATGAAAACGGAAGCAATAAGAAATAACGTGGAGTACGCCCAATATTGCAAAAGCAGTCCCGCCAACAAAGATAAAAATCCCACCGGGAGAATCAGCACCGCGTTCAAGCCGGCGTATGTGCTTCTTTCAGCAGCGGGCGATACTTCAAGCAGTGCGCTCTGGAAGCCAACCTTGCGTCCGTTAATAACTGCACCGGCAAAGAAAAATACAGGCAGCAGTGCCATCCAGCTCAATGAACCCAGAACAATAGCAAACAAAGGTATTATGGTTGAAATGATAGCGCACAGGAATAACATTTTTCGGCTTCCAGACGTATCCACAATCCGTCCCCAAACGAGATTGGAAAGTGATCCACCCAGCACCTGTGCCAGCAAAAACCACCCTACAGAATCCGTTGGAGCGCCCAACTGCTCACGGGCATACACCACATAGAAAGGCAAAACCATCAAGCTAAAACCTGTCAGTAACTGCGCGGTAATCAATGGCCTTAACTCCCGGCTGATAGAAATAAGCTGCTGTCGGTACTCAGGCCAGGATTGCGGCTTTTGATGTGTGTTTTCCGATACCGGTTCACGTATCACTAAAAACCCAATGGATGCTACAGCCAACCCAACAGCAGCCATGCCGAACAAAAGAGCATAATTTTCCGGATAGGTTACATTAGCAAGGATATATCTTGCCGCAAATGCCGCACTTACAGAGAGAGGCCCAGCCAGAATCCCCATTCCGCCAAAATACGCCCCGCGTTTGTTTGGTGGAATAATTTTTCCGATAATATCAGTATACGGAATAGCTCCAAGTCCTCCCCCCACATAAAAAACAACCAGCATGCCCACCAACAAACTCGCAAGCGCCATCGGATTCTGCCCACCATTAAGATAAATGGACCACGCCAGAATCCCCCAGCTGATCACTCTCAGATAAATAGCGGTCAGCAAATATGGCATTTTCCGCGGACGGGGCTCGATCAGGCGGGCAACAAAAAGCTGGGGGATCGCTCCAGCAACCGTGAGGACTGTCATTAAGCCGCCCACCCATATTGTTGAGCCGGTCAAGTCCGCCACAAATGCAGAGATCACGGTTGTCGGCTGTGTTAGCGAAACGCCCAGCGTTAAAAATGCCCCATGCCATAACCCGGCAATAAAATTTCGGCGGTTCAAGGACACTGGTGGTTGGCGCTGACCAGTCTTTATACTTTCACGAGAATGCATTAATTAGCTTTCCTGGTCATTGAATGTGGCAACCGCTCCAGCGGGAAAAGGTTGAACACGCTCGCCAAATGCGTTCGCCAGCGCTTTAATCGCATCGTCGCCAGTGCAGTGGTTCAGGCAAAAAAGAAGGTCCGAATATCGCTCATCAAGCACATTGATCACATGATCCAGCAGCCTGCCATCTGCTGTCATCAGGTGCGTTCCGCCCATAACCGTAACAATTTTTCCGGCAAAGTTTTCTTCCACATGTGCGAGTGTATTCAGCAACCCCGCATGGCAGCATCCGCAGATCACAACCAGCCCTTCCTGCAGCTTCAGCACCAGCGACATATCATCTCGATATGGGTCTGGCTGCCATCCTTCTCCATCACGAACAAAGTGACTGCTGCTGCGCCCTTCTGGTTCCACCCGTTTTGTTATTTCTCCGGTTGTCCATAAATTAGGAAATATTTCCATCGGCGTATCGCTCAGCCGAACCTCGAATCGGTTGGCAAACTCTTCCCGGCTCACTTCAAATCCGCTCGGATTATATTTGCCTTCGCTCAGGGAAAACTTGGGGCGGAATACATCTTCATTAGCGTACATGATCAAATCGGGTTTTTCAGAAAGAACAGCTTCCAGGCCGCCTGTATGGTCATAGTGCGCATGGCTGATAGCCACCGCATCAATATCCTTCATACTGAGATTCAATAATGACATATTATGCGAAAGCACGTCCGCTGTCTGCCCGGTATCAAAAAGGACCGTACCGTTTTTGGTTTCGATCCAAAAAGCCAGCCCATGTTCAGTTTTGAGGCCGGCACCTTTAAGCGCTTTATTATCAACCACACAAATTATTTTATTCATCAGACACACCCTTCATCATTTGTATTAATCCAACAATAAATACATATTAATTTTTTCACTTACTCCCCCGCCAATTCTGCTGTTCAATTGACAAGAAGTTCTTCCGTTCTTCATCATTCATAACCGCCAAATCCACTTTCTCCAACTTTCCTCCTGCATTTTGAGCTGCGTTTGCCAGACTATTAATCATAAGGTTTCTTACGTTCTCTGGGATATTCGGGAAAGGCAGCACCATTATTAACGCTGTTTTTCCTTCCGGTGTTACTTCCATATCGCGGAGCATACCCAATTCCAACAAAGTGGCTGAGATGGACGGATGTTCAACTTTCTCAAGTGATTCCATAATTCTTTTCGATATATTCTTATCGGTCATTTTTTTCCTCTTTTACCGGTCGTGTTTTTATTGAGTTGTACCTTGCCATAAATCAAGTGTCTGTTTATTCTCATACCATCACGTGTATATCTGCCCAATTATATCTTCCTGATAAATATTTTGCGGATTTTCGCTTATCTTTGTTCGCAGTACGTGATTCTTGCAGCTTTTTTATGATAAAAATCAGCAATCTTCATCCTTTCAACAATTACTTTGTTATCGCAACCTGTTGTACAATCTATAGAAACCAACACTTAGGAGAATTTCTTGTCTGAAACCTTTACCATCGCAATACCAATGGCCGGGCTGGGAACACGAATGAGGCCGCAAACATGGAGCAAGCCAAAACCGCTGATCCATCTGGCTGGTAAGACTGTCTTAGATTACGTATTAAACCAATTCCAATCCGTCCCGCGCTTCAAAGACGCGCTATTTGTGCTCATACTTGGACCCAATCAAGAAGATCAGGTAATCCCCTACATGCGGGAAAAACACCCTGACAAAAAAGTGCGTTACGTTATCCAGGAAGAGATGCGCGGGCAATCCGACGCCCTGTACCTGGCGAAAGAGTACCTGAATGGGCCGATGCTAATGGCTTTTTCAGATACATTAATCGAAACAGATCTTTCCTTTTTAGATAAAGAAACTTTGGATGGGATTGCGTGGGTAAAAGCAGTGCCAGACCCACGCCGGTTTGGAGTTGCGGAAGTAACTAAAGCAGGACACATTACCCGCCTGATTGAAAAGCCAAAAGGAATTGAAAACAATCTGGCAGTAGTTGGCTTCTACTACTTCAAAAAAGGGGCTGATTTAGTGGCTGCGATCCAGCAGCAATTAGATGAAGATATTTCCTTAAATGGGGAGTTCTTTTTAGTTGACGCGATCAACTTGATGATCAAAGCCGGGGCTGCAATGCGTGCGCAGCCAGTGGATGTGTGGCTCGACGCAGGAAAACCGGGAGCGCTGCTGGAAACAAATCGCTATTTGTTGGAAAACGGGAATGATAACAGCGCCGCTGCTGGCAAACGCAAAAAAGTCACCATTATTCCACCAGTTTATGTGCATCCGGAAGCTGAGATAAAGAACAGCGTGATCGGACCGCATGTTTCCGTAAGCAAAGATGCGGTAATTGAAAATACCATTCTAAAAAATTCGATCGTTGAGCAAGGCGCAATGATCAACAACATGGTGCTTGAGAGTTCAATCATCGGGCGGTCCGCCGCGGTACGCGGGCGGGCAGAAATCATGAATATTGGAGATAATTCCTGGATCGAGATTTAGTATCCATTAAG
>Ga0255393_10031_pt1 | contig 21692 bp, 21 predicted proteins | sample ANMaggSeSYBR01C8_FD_182122 | JGI IMG/M metagenome (GOLD analysis project Ga0255393, IMG submission 182122) | Sediment cell enrichment communities from methane seep in Santa Monica Basin, California, United Staets - ANME aggregate JGI... | ecosystem: Environmental > Aquatic > Marine > Cold seeps >... | reverse complement strand
ATTCAGGTAAATCTAAAGAAGATTGCTGAAGAAGAAGGGATCAATGTGGACACTGCGGCGTTAACCGCGATTGCCCGACAATCAACTGGCAGTATGCGCGATGCGGTTTCGCTATTGGATCAATTAGCATCTACTGGAAGTGAGGTAACACTTGCATTGACAAAAGATGTGCTTGGCACCGCAGGCAGCGAAAGTGTGACATCTCTAACCGAAGCGATTCTGACAGGAGATGCGGGAAAAGGGATCTCAGTAATCAATCATGCTTTAGACAGCGGAAGCGATCCGCGCCAATTTGGAAGGCAGGTCGTTGATTATTTGCGGGCGGTACTGATGACGAAAATGGGGAATATTGAACAATTAGAAGCCGCTTTAGAAGAAAGGGATCAGTTGAAAGTCTTGGCTAAACGCTTCGAAATGGGCAAATTACTGGATGCTCTATATGCGTTTGATCGTGCAGCACAACATACAAGCATAGGTTGGCAGCCGGGACTGCAGCTGGAATTAGCGGTAACGCGATTAACCCAAAACGATAGTAAAAAAATGAAGCAGGAAAAGAGCCGTCCGGTAAATGTAAAACAAACAATGGCCTCTGGAAAACGAATTTCGCAACAAAAACCAAATCCTAAAAAAGTTAGGAAGGAAGTAAGCAGAAAGAAAGAAGAATCGAGAGAAATAAAAGATATAGAGAAGCAAAAAAACGTACCCAATCCACAGGAAATTAAGCAAAACAAACAGTCGGATGGAAATGATGTTCAAGCGCAGTGGAAAGAAATCCGGGCGGCAGCTAAATTGATCTCGCCGGAAACGGGGGCACTATTAAATTCGTGCAAGTCAATCTATATACGGCGCGGACGATTGGTATTAGGGTTTTCAAGTGGAATCCTCCAATCGAAGATGGAAAATGGACATAACATCTCGTGCGCAAAGCAAGCAGTTAAGCAGATATCAGGGGTTGACATGGAGATTGATTGTGAAATAGCCGGGAAGGAGAGGGTTCAGATGCCAGCAGATTTAGGTGTGGATCAAGACGGTATGCTTGGAGCGGCGCTTTCACTGGGTGGAAAGATGACCAAGGAGAAAAAAAGTGAGGATAATGATTGATGATGAATAATAAAAAGGGCGGCATGATGAAGCAGGTCATGCAGATGCAGAAACAACTTAAGCAGGCACAAAAAGAACTTGAAAAAGAAACCGTCACCGGCACAGCAGGGGATGGGGCAGTGTCAGTAACGATGACTGGCAGCCAGAAATGTAAAGGGGTAAAACTGGATAGAGAAAAGATAATTGATATGCCTGCTGAGAAACTCGAGAAATTTATTGAGCATGCGATATCGGATGCCTTAGAGAGATCAAAAAAAATGATGGCTGAAAAGATCGGCCCATTAAGTGGCGGCCTGAGCGGGTTAAAATTTTAGGGAGAGCAAATGTCCGTATTACCTGATCCATTGGAACGATTAATTCTTGCATTAGAACGATTGCCGGGTATTGGACCAAAAACAGCTTCGCGGTTGGCATTTTATTTACTAAAGGCGCCCGCAGAGTTTTCGAGCGATATCGCAGATGCGCTGAAAATGGTGAAAAGCGGAACAGCTTTCTGCCATAGATGCTTTAATATCACCGATGCAGGGAGGGAAGAATGTGTCGTTTGTGCAGATCCAAAACGCGACAAGAGTGTGGTGTGTGTTGTAGAAGACCCTTTGGACATGGTGGCGTTGGAGAAAACCGATGGGTTTAAAGGGCTATATCATGTGCTGCATGGGGCATTATCACCAATCGAAGGGATTGGCCCGGACGATATCAAGATCTATGAACTTGAGGAACGGGTGAAAAGTGGGGGGATTGAAGAGATTATCGTTGCCACAAATCCAAGCATGGAAGGCGATGCTACAGCATTGTATTTACAGCAGCGTTTGGGTAAATATCCCGTGAAGTTAACCCGTTTGGCGCGCGGCCTGCCGGTGGGAGGCGATCTGGAATACGCAGACCAAAGCACACTCTTGAGGGCATTAGCCGGACGACAGGAACTTTAATATTATTAATTTTTCCAAACAATCCCAAAATGTGGAATACGAATATTCTGCTTGGTGGGGGATATTTTCACTTCTTTGATATCATCCACTGCATGCTCCCATTTGTGCTTCAGCTCTAATACCTGATCGCTGAGATCCTCCTGGAGTGTTTTTAGGTCTTCTTGATAATTTTCCAGAACGGTTTCTGCTTCTTTCAGACGTGTTTTTGCATCAGCAGCCATGCGTGCTTTGGTGGAGGATGTGGAGAGGCCGGTCAGCTTACGCTTGGCCACAAGATTAAGAAGAGATTCACCTACTTTAAGAGCAGTATCCAATTTGCGCGAATCAAAGTTCTTTTTGTATTTATCCACCTTGATCTCCTGGCGTTCAATCTTATTTTCAAGGGTGGTTTGTTTGGTCTTAAATTTACTTTCTAGTTTGTTTTCAGCTTCTTTGAGCTTTTTTCCGGCCGCTTGCCTACATTGGGCGCGAAAATCTTCTTTGCTGACTTCTGGGCCAGCAGATACACCAAGCGCTTTGGAAGAACGAACGGAAACCGTATCGGTCTCATAGATCCAGTGCTCAAATTCCTTTTCCTGCGCAGACCACCAGGAAGATTTTTTCATGAACTCTGAAACAGATGTAAACTTGGCGCTGCCGGGGGATTTGGTGAGCAGTTTGCGTGTATCCAGGTCGGGCAGGATGGCATTTTCCCACATCTGTCCGGTTTCGAGTGGATTTTCAACGATAGCGCTGATAACGCGTGTGAAATCAACCGGAGGCCGCTGGCGAAGATAGCGCACTTCAGCTACTGCGACAAGAGCAGGTGTGTACTTCTGTTTTCCAGAGCTGGTTTTGGCTGAATAAAAGTATTCCTGAACTGTACCTGGTAGAGATGGTTTCATGCTGGTTGGTTTGTCCGTTGACCGGATATGTGTCGTCTTTGCGCTCCTTTTTTCTTTTGTGCTGGATTCGGGGGTGAAAGCTTGAACTCCTGTGAGGGCATTCAGGTCTGGAATTTGTGAAATGGTGAGCGGCCCTGCTAAATAGTTCATTACCCAACGAGTGTGAAAAATAGATGGTTTCTTTTCGTGTACGTTATGATATAAGAAAACGCGTTTACCAAGGGAAGAAATCAGACGGTCAAATTCGCTGCGTTTAATTTCCCCAGATACACTTTCAAGACCATCAAGAAGACGTTGTTTATCCTGGTCCGTTTGCAGCCGCCCGATCATCCAAGTGCCGGCATTTGAGAGGGCTTTATAATCCACGTCTACTGGATTTTGTGTAGTGAGCATAAGCCCAACACCGAAAGCTCGGGCAGTTTTAAGCAGGCGAATCAGAAGGGGTTTTGAGGGCGGGTTGGCGACTGGTGGAAGATAACCGTGGATCTCATCAAAATAGATGAGCGCGCGCAGGTCACCGGTTCCTCGCTGCTTACGCATCCACGTTTCCACAGCGGCGTACAACAATGTGATGAAGAACATTCGCTCAGTATCATCCAAGTGTGCTAAGTAAAAAATGGTGTGGCGCGGTTTTCCATCGGGTGTATAAAGCATTCGTTCAATGTCTAATGGCTGCCCTTCTATCCAGCTTTGGAAAGACGGGGATGCGAGAAAATTATTAAGCAGCATTGCCAATTCAATGCGGTCTTTTTTGGGAAAGAAATCATTAAGTGAAAAAGCACCTAACTGGTCAAAAGGCGGTGTTTGTGTTTGCCTGATAAGGTCCATCAGATCAAGAGATTTTCCTTCCTGCCAGTGATATTCGATGATATTGGCTAACAATATATGCTCACGAGATCGAAGTGGATCGATATTCTTCAACCCGACCAGGGTTAAAAGTGCTGTAACAGTTGAGGAAATCTTTTCTCGTAAAGCTTCTTCGTTCTTATCCCAATTGATACTGGGTGCTTCGAATGAGGCAAGAATGTTTACAGGAATGCCAACTGTGGAGCCAGGAGTGTAGATGGTGCGATCCACGGCATCCTTAAGGGTTTGGATATCTTTTGAACCCAACCCCCAATCCTTCAGTCCGTTTTTCCATAACGCAGCCGTCTTCTCCGATACTTCAGCAATGGTTTTCTTTTCGCGGCGGGCGTTGTCGGCATCTATCCAGGGTGCAAAATCTTCAGGAGCCAGTTCGGGGAAGGAAAGGACCAGATTGGTGAGATCCCCCTTAGGATCGATTATGAGGGCAGGAATTCCCTGTAAAGCTGCTTCCTCAAGTAATCCCACACACAGACCTGTCTTACCTGAACCAGTCATGCCTGTAATAATGGCATGGGTAGTTAGATCAGACGGATCGTATGTTAAACGATCATTTGAGATCGCATTCTTCTTGAGATTAAATAATCTGCCAAGATAGAATTGTCTATCTTTACCCATGAGAACCACCTTGATTATTGAAAAAGTAATTATACTCGCAGAAATTTTTAAGAGAAAATCAATCACATGTATGTATAATCAATATAATCTTTTCAAGAATAACAACTATGACTATTGATTTCATCACATACCAACTGCAAAGCATCGGAGGGAAAGAATACCATCAAATTACAGGTGTCCTTGTTGAGCGTGGCATACGTACTGCTCATCGGCACCGTCAGAGTGATTTACTGGCATTGTTTCTTTCCATCTCGGGTGAACACCGCTATTTAAATGAAGAAATTGATGACCTGGCTAAAAAGGCAAGCGGCTTATTCTTTCATGCGCAGGGGTCGGTCACGCGTGCGATCCAATTGGTCATAGAGGATCTGAATAAAGCCATCCTTGAACGCAACCTGGACAGAGGGTATGAGGGCGTTCAAGCGGAGGGCTCTGTCAACATTACTGTTTTGCATAATGGCCGGTTGTTTATGGGGCAAGTGGGCGATGCACAGACGTATACAATCGGATCTGAACGATTTGAACGGTGCGGTGAAGACGGGGATGCAACTGAAAAATTGGGTCGAAGTAAACGAATCTACCCCCGCCTATATCAGAGTGAAATAAAAGCAGGCGACTTGATTCTAATGAGCCCACATGCCCACGCATCATGGAAAGCGTATTACCTTTCGGGAAGCACCGAACTGATGATGTCACAAATAAAACGCAGGCTGCAGAATCAAATGATTCAGGATTTTTCTGTCTTGGCGATTAAGACAGAGGAAGGAAATGGAAAGGTACGTACAGGAAGTTGGGATATTGAAGAGGAAAAATCTAAAAAAGCAGACGAAGATAATTTTTCTGAAGACCAACCCGAAAAAGAGCCAAAAGAAATAGAACAAGATATTCATGAAGAAGAAGAGTCAGCACCAAAAAAACCAGAAGAGAAACCACAAAAAACCGAAGAAGAAATTCCTGGTTTACCAGATGTGGTTCATTTGGGAGATGGGGATATTCAGGTAACTGCTGGTGAAACAGAACAAATTCAGCAAGAATTGCCAGAAGTGATCCAGAAATCCAGAAAACAGAACAGTAAATTGTTAATAGGGCTTGCGAGGTTATGGATGCGGGGAAAAACCGCGCGTGCAAAACTGCAGTTAACATTTGGGCGCATTAAGCGTAAGCTCGTTCCGAAAAAGCCGATAATACAAACCAGTGAATCCTTTACATGGTTGACCATAGCAGTGTTGACGGTTCCTCTGATCATTATTCTTTCTTCAATAACGGTATATACACGATTTGGAAAGGAAGAGCAGCATAAAATTTTTATGGATCAAGCCCAGGCGGCCGTGCTGCTAGCAGAAGAAGAAAGTGACACGATCAAGCAGCACGATTATTGGAAGGATGTTCTGGCTCTTACAACGAAGGCAGAAGAATTTCGGATAACAAATAGTTCACGCGAATTATTTCAAAAAGCCCAATCGATCATAGATGAGATGGACTTGGCAGCAAGGCTGGATTATCGGCCGGCATTAACCCAGTTTTTTCCGGAAGGCGCATCGATTAGTCAAATAAAAGCAAGTTCTTCTGGTGTCTATTTATTGGATAGTAATTCTGGGAATGTGCTTCGGATCTATCTGAACACAAAAGGTTTTTATCAATTAGACGAAGAGTTTAGATGTACACCTGGCCCATATGGGTTAGCGACGATCACAAAATTAGTAGATTTTGTTATTCTCCCTGCGAATAGTAAGAACTTTAAAATCATGGCGTTAGATGGGCAGGGTAACTTGCTATACTGCCAACCAGGTGAACCGCCGATTTCTCGTACATTAACAGTACCAGATGGCGGCTGGGGTCAGATCATTGGAACAGCGTACGCGAACGATGTTCTATATGTTATCGATGCTGGTAAGAGCATGGTTTGGTTTTATGAAGGAAACAGCGCTGATTCAGCAGAAATGTCAGGGATCGTTTTTACAGAAAGCCCGACCATGTTTTTTGATGAAGAGATACCAGATTTAAGCGGTGCTGTGGATGCATTTATTAATCAGGAGGATTTATATATTCTGCATGATGATGGGCATATGACGCTTTGCCGGTACAGCTCACCTGGGGAGGTGAAGTTAACTGAATGCGAAGATCCCGCACCGTTCACTGATAATCGTGTAGGGATTGAAAATACAAAACCATGGATTTTCATGGGCACACATTTTATCGGCATGCAGCAGGCGCGGGTGCCCAATGCTTCACTTTTCCTTTTGGATGATGTCAGCAGTGCTCTGTATCAGTTCAGCTATCAATTGAACTTAGAGCGAACACTGAAACCACAAACCAACCGTAATTACCCTATGCCCACAAGCAACCCCAGCGGATTTGGGATTACACCAGACCAAGAAGTGTTCTTGGCATATGACAATCAATTGTTCATCGCTCCCATGAAGTGATTTTCCGCTTTTTTCATCCAAAGATCAAAATGGTTGGCTGACAAGGAAATTGTGGCGTGAACCTTATGCGGTCATACTGTATTCGGTAAGAAAGTCGATTGCGGCAGCGGGGAAAGCTTTGGTATAAAGACAGCCAGTGAGCCAACGGTACTGCCCAACAGATTATTAAACCATCAAAGGGCATCTGGGGTGTTCTAATTATGCGCTTTCTCTCTCTATATTTTATGGATACGCACATGGCTTGCTGCCAGGCTTGATTTTTTATGCCGGTTTTGCATGCTGGCAATATCTGATGATGAAAACAGTAATACTCTTTCTGTTGGAAAAAAACTATAATTGATAAATAATTTACCAGGAATCTAAATGGACCAGAAAATTCACCAAGCGAACATTCAAACCCCAACGTTGATCCTTAATCAAAAACAAGCAAAGAAAAATCTACTGACAATGGTGAGAAAGGCATCCAAACAAAATATTCGTTTTCGGCCACATTTTAAGACACACCAATCCGTGCAGATCGGGGAGTGGTTTCGAAATGCTGGAGTGACACAAATAACTGTTTCGTCAGTTGGTATGGCTGAATATTTTGCTGAGAATAGTTGGACAGATATCTTGATCGCGTTTCCGGTCAACATCCGTGAAATTGAGAGGATTCGTGCACTTACCAAATCTGTACAACTTGGACTATTGGTTGATGCGGAGGAAAGTGTAGAAATGCTTGGGCGCACCTTGGACACGGAGACAGATGTTTGGATTAAGATCGATTCTGGTATGGGGAGAGCTGGCCTTTGGTGGGAAGATTATGAGGTGGTCAGCAGATTAGCCAAGCTAATTTTGAGCTTCACCCAACTGAATCTGCGGGGTTTATTGACACATGCGGGGCAAACATATCACGCTCACTCCAAAAATGAAATCATGGATTTATACCAGGAGAGCAATACGAGGATGCAGCATTTGAACGGGCATCTCGAAAAAGGGGGTGTGAGCGGAATGGAAATATCCGTTGGAGATACCCCGGGTTGTTGGTTGAGTGAGGACCTTGGGCAGGTTGATGAGATCCGCCCGGGAAACTTCCTGTTTTTTGATGCGATGATGCTGGATTTAGAGGTATGCCGCTCAGATGAAATTTCCGTCTGTGTAGCCTGCCCAGTTGTATCTACTTATGCCCGCAGGCACGAGGTTGTCATTTATGGGGGTGCAGTACACCTATCGAAGGAAGTGATTGAGCATAGTTCTCCGTCAAATTTAGGTTATGCTGTTTTTTCTAAAGATGCATCGAAATGGAAAGTGAAACCATCAAATTTTGTGCGGTCGTTATCCCAAGAACATGGGGTAGTTAAGCTGGATAAAAAAAGTTTTGACCAAATAAAAATAGGCGATTTGTTATATATTATTCCTGTGCATTCATGCCTGGTTGTGGAAGCGCTACAAAAATACCAAACTCTCGATGGCAAGGAGATTAATACGCGTTTAGCCTGATAGTTTAAAATCCGATGAGGGTCATTGGTACCGGGATAAATGTAAGTAGGAAGATAACTACTGCCAGATACCCCAGCCATTTACGCGTTGTATCTAATTGTGTTACCTGGTCAAGTGGTTCGGCATATCTGCGGCCCATGAAAAATAGGATCCCTGCCCACATCCACCATCCATTCCAGAATAATCCGAGTATGGCTAACCCTGCGATAATAACCGGGAAAATAAATCGGGCAGTTTTTTTGCCAAAAACTGTTTGAAAGATATGCCCGCCATCCAATTGTCCAACAGGGAGAAGGTTGATGGCAGTCACAAAAAGCCCTGCCCACCCTGCCCAGGCGACTGGATGAAGCATTACGTCTTGTGCACCCCATGGAAAAGGCAGGCCGGTGAAAAAATATTGTGCCCAAAATACCGCAAGTGATATCCCACTAAGCCCAAGCGGTTGAGGAAGAAGTTTTCCAAAGGTAAGATATTTGATCAATAAATATAGAAAGGAACTGCCTTCCATCTGCAGACCAAAACTAGCATCCGCTGAAAGGGGCAGGGTGTTCAATTCTGATAAATTTAGCCCGATTGCCAGAACGATAATCGCAACAATCAAACCACTTAAGGGGCCGGCAACAGCGATATCAAATAATTCTCTCCTGTTGCGCGGCAGTGAGCGCATATTAATGAAAGCACCCATCGTACCGAAGGAACTAAAGGGGAACGGAATGAAAAAAGGAAGGGACACATCGACATCATTCTTTTTTCCAGCGAAATAGTGACCAAATTCATGCGCACCTAATATGGCCAATAAAGAAATGGCAAATGGCCAGCCACTTTTAATAAGCGCCCAGATCATTTGGGTTGTGTTAGCGGGTAATTCACCCTTGTAGCTATATAAGCCTCCGGTGAACAGGACACTGAGTGATGTGAGTAAAAACATCAATAGATTCAAACGGGGGCGATTTTTTGAGTTACTCACCATCTTTGGAAGCAGCATAAGGGATTGTGTGTTGTCACCCTGGCGAAGTATTGCTATGAGGCCGTAAGGCTCTAAGGCAGCAGAGATCTGACCATATCCTTTGACGCTATCTTTGTGTTTCAGTTTTCCTTGATAGTGGGCGACAAAGGGCTGCTTTTCATTCCCGTAAGTGGTGTTCTCAATTATAAAAAACCGCCCAATCAGGGCATCCAACTTAGATAGTTTGTGTTCAGTAAGCATTTTTTCCTGTAGTTGTGAATAGGCGGGGATGGATGGGAGTCGAACCCACCGCGGCCCGCTTAGCGACCCGCCACCGATTTTGAAGACCGAGGAACCCACCGGGACTCAACCATCCCCATTCTTATAAGGATAATCGACAAAAAAGTGTTTGTAAAGTGGATTTGGTTTTTTAATAATATTCATAAAAGTTGATCACAGATCCTTTTTTGATCAACAATTATTTTAATCTGTCACTATTCTCAAATGAAACCCGTCAGATGGCATATATATTTTTTAGTAATGTATAATCATTGAGGTAGATCATGGTTATTCTCTTATTGATGCCTGATTCTCATCTCTGAAAGGATGCCGTGATCTACTCTTTAAATCCCAGAAGGATCGCTGCACTGGCGGTAGAGCGTGTCTGATTGATAATGGATATTGTTATAATAAATAAACATATAATTTGACCAGGAAAGAGAAAATTTATGAAGATAGCATTTGTTACTGATGATGGTGTAACGATCACCCAACATTTTGGCAGAGCCGGAAAATATTTAGTTGTTGAGATTGAGAAGGGAAAAGAAGTATCCCGGGACCTAAGGAGTAAATTAGAACACACATATTTTAGAAAAAAAGAGCACGATCACAAGGGTACCCCTGATCATGATAGCCCGGCTGCTCATAACAAGCACGTGCAAATGATGAATGCAATTGAAGATTGTGACGTGGTGATATGCGGGGGAATGGGCAGAGGAGCTTTTCAGAGCATTGTATCTCTTGGAAAAAAAGTGTTCATGACAAATACAGGTAATATCAACGATGCGTTAAAAGGATACTTGGCGGGGGAATTAGTTGATATGTCTGATTTAGTGCACTAAATGGAAGAAAAATTTATTTCTTAATAATTGGTTTGCGATACTTCATCTTAGGATATCCCTGCTTGATGATTAAATAAAAAAGCCTTCTGGAAAGAAGGCTTTTTGTTTGCTTTAGTCAGCGATGTGCAAATTTACTTTGGTCAGGTTCATGAGGTTATCGGAAACTGGGCAGCGTTTATCAACTTCTTCCATAAATGCTTCTTTCTCCTCTTTGGTCATATCCGCATCTATTTTAACTGCAACATTGATAGACGGGAATCCTGCACGTTCGTTCTTTTCCTGGCCGCGCAGAACATCCAGATTCAGATCGCCGGATACCTCAACTTCAACGCCACGTAGATCAATTTTCTGCTGTCCTGCTGCGATCTTGGCAATTGTAATCAGGCAGCCCGCAAGTGCGACAAATATATAGCTTAAGGGAGTAGGTCCTGCGTCCGTTCCTCCCATTGCTTTTGGTTGATCAACGATTGAAACATGCTTGCCTGAGTGTGTTGTGACAACCCAACCATCTGGTCCTTCAGCTGTAACTTTTACTGTTTTCATTGATGACATTCTAAAACTCTCCTTTTTTATTTTAGTTTTTCAACCTTAAAGTCTACCATAAATATTCATGCGTAAAAGATATCAGTAGGCCCTGGATATAACTGGAGGAATTTAAAAAAGCGCTTGAATAAAGAAATAATTAAGGGCCATGATCAGAACGCGAATGGAAAGAGACGATAAAAAATCGGCTGGGCTGCCAGGATCCCTGCTGCGAGGATTATGCCAATCACCCAACCTGCGATAATGTCTGTCAGGTAATGGACACCCAGGCTTACACGTGCAAAGCTGACGCAGATTCCCCAAATAAGTAATATCCATCCAAGCAGATTAATCCCCAAACCAAAGGAAATGGTTGAAAGCATGATCGCACGGGCAGCATGGCCGGAAGGAAATGAGTGCGGATCCGTATTTCTGTACACGGCACCCCAATCGCCTTCAGGACGGCGGCGCTTGATGAGGAATTTTATTGCGATAACAATCACAGCTTGAATGATGATCGCGCCCGCAAATAGCGCAGAATAAGAATGCCATTTGCCTTTGGTGAATATCCAGATCAGGAAGAGTCCAATTTCAAGGAACCAGGAATCACCAGAATGTGCAAAAAAAGCAGCAAATTTGCGCAGATATATTTTATCTTCTGATAAAAGAAAGCGTCGGGACACATTATGATCAATTTCTAAAATTTTCTTAATCAACATAGATATAATTACTTTCGTGATAATCAGAAAATAATTATACTAATAGATATAATTTAAATTCTATTATTCCGCAGGATATCGAGGAGGTCTTTATGAATGAATTAATATTTCAGGTGGATGCATTTACTAACCAACCATTTAGTGGAAATCCAGCCGGTGTTGTCCTCTTGAATAAAGGCCAATCGGAAGATTGGATGCTGTCTGTTGCACGTGAAATGAACCTGTCTGAGACCGCATTTTTAATCGGTGAAAAGGCGTCCTATAGTTTGCGCTGGTTTACTCCCTCAACTGAAGTGGATTTATGCGGGCATGCCACCCTTTCTGCAGCACATATCTTATATGAAAAGGAAATTGTTGAAAAAAGCGAGTTTATCAAATTTGCAACCCGAAGCGGTGAATTAACAACTTCATACATTGATGGATGGATTGAGATGAATTTTCCTTCATTTACCACTGAAGAGGTTGCTTCAGGAGATGCGGTTATTCAAGCATTAAAATGTGAGCCAGCTGAAATATACAATAGCGGTGAAAACATCATGGCTGTGTTTAGCGATCCAGAGGACATATATAATTTATCTCCTGATTTTAACCTCATAAAACAGCTGGATGCTCAAGGTGTGATTGCAACCAGCCTTTCAGATGTGGCTGAATATGATTTCATATCTCGATACTTTGCCCCGAGGGTTGGTGTTGACGAGGACCCGGTGACAGGTTCGGCACACTGCAGCCTGGGACCGTATTGGGGAAAAATACTCAATAAAAATATTCTACACGCGAAGCAAGTATCTGATCGCGGAGGTGAGCTTCAGATTCGGATAGAAAGTGGACGTACGTTTATCCGCGGACAAGCAGTGACAGTTTTTTCAGGAAAAATTCACATCTAATTATCTTAAAAGACGAACGATTTTTCATGACTTGAATTCAACTAGTAAGTGCAACTTTGCAAGAGTTAGAGAGGCTTGAATTCAACTAGTAAGTGCAACTTTGAAAGTGTTAGAGAGGTAAGCTGCGGTAAGATAAGCGCCTCTCCAACGACTAAATCAAAGGAGCACTTATGCAAGCATACACACAGCTTAACCATAACCAAAGATACCTTATTTACACGTTTATGAAAGCAGGCTTATGCCAAACAGAGATAGCTGAAACAATAGGGGTGCATAAATCAACCATCAGCAGAGAGCTCAAGCGCAATCCAGGGATCGCCCCAAGCAGGCACATCAATATGCAGTAACGCGGCGGGACAAAACCATATCAAGGATCACTGATAAAGATTGGGTGTTGATTGAGATATTGATTCGATTAGACTGGAGCCCGGAACAGATTAGCTGCCGCAAAAAGCGTAAAAAACGCTATGGCGGCTATGAAAAACGCGGACAGATACTCAACAGGACCTCGATTGATGAGCGTCCACAGATAGTAGAAGACAGAAGCAGGCTGGGTGATTGGGAAGCGGACACGATCATAGACAAAGGCAAAAAAGGTGCAATTGTGACCCTGGTAGACCGCAAAAGCCGTTGTTGGCTGTTTTCCCGGTTCATACCATTACCTGTGATAATGGCAAGGAATTTGCTGGTCATGAAGACATTGCTAAGGCATTTGAGGTCAGTATCTATTTCGCCCACCCTTATTCTTCATGGGAGAGAGGGACCAATGAAATTACGAATGGATTAATTCGTCAGTACATTCCTATAAGCATCGATTTTTCTACATTGGAAAAAGCAGATATTTTGTTCGCCGAAAATCGATTGAATACGAGACCCAGAAAATGCTTATCTTTCAACCCGCCTGTGATATTATTAAATAATCACTGTTGCACTTGAGACTTGAATCCAGTGATATAAACCTGATCGTAATTGGGGTTTTGGAACTAGAAACGCAATGTGTTAGTGGAAATATTTACCATGCGTGACGATTTTAAAATGAATGGAGGAACATACAATGAAGTGTCCTGATTGTGGGCATGAGAATATAGAAGACGCCAAGTTTTGTATTAAATGTGGAGCAAAGTTGGAGGAAAATAATGTCTGCCAGAAATGTGGAGTGAATTGATCGAGGGGGCAGACTTTTGCCCGTCATGCGGTGAGCGCTTATCCGCAGCTGAGGAGGGAAAATCGAAGAAAACAAAGAAACAAAGACCGGCCAGAGAAAAGAAGATGGGTGCAATGCAGCGTTTGCGTGAGAAATTCAACCTGCCATTTAATCCTATTTGGCTGATCATCGCACTGGTCATTATTGTGTTCATTATTGCTACGTATTTCCTCATTTTCTATGTTCCGAAGGCATGTCGTCCGCTTGCGGATACTATCGAGGGCGCTGAATATCGATATGGCTGTAATGATGAAACCTGTTTTATTTGGCCGCAGGGAATGAGTGGAATTTCAAGTTTTTCAATGCATTATCTATGGGAAAACGGGGATTCTGGTTCAGCTGCATGCGAGATCAATTCTGAAGATCCAGAGACGCTTAGTTGTACTTTCCCTGCTATCAGTTCTGAGGGCGGCGTATCGATTATGGTTGGTGACGATGTGTGTGAAAGTACACCTTATACTTTTCTGGAAAACGATGAAATCGCAGAAGTTAAGGAACAATCACGGCTACAAAGAGAAGCAGCCTGTAGCGCATTTTCTGATGATCTAAACAATGCATTGCAGAAAACCGAACTGTCGTATGAATATGACCCTCTATCCTTCAATTTTCAGATTGGTGGCATGGAAGAATATGAGAATCTTGACATACGCTATGTGTGGGGAAATGGCGTTACTGGAGATGATGGATACTGCTGGTTGGCGCCGGATAATATCCAGTTCTGCAGTCTACCGTCAGAATATTCCATTACAGATCTGGATGTATGGGCATTGAGCGGTGAATGTGAACAACATTTACATACGTTCGACGCTTCCGATGTGAATTGGAGTGATTACGATACCTGTAAACCAGAATTTACAGAAGCTATGCGGGCGATAGATACCAAATTTGATTATTCTTGTACGGAAGAGCTACAAGCGTGTGGGGTTTGGGTTTCGGGATTAAGCGAGTTCGATGACCCCACTATTGCCTATAAGTTGAATGGCAGCCAGGATCTCGAATTTATGTCTAATTGTGATTGGGATGTTGAATCAAATCCGGAGATACAGCAACTATTCTGCTATTTTGAATTAGAAGGAATACCGGATCGCGTTGCGGTCTATGTGGATTTGGATAGTTGTCCGATCTACCTGGGTGCTCTTCATAAAAAAGATATTGAAGATGTCATGGCTTATAATCAAACATTAGAATAATAGTGATAACCATACACACGACGAACCCGCAGAAATTTAACTGCGGGTTATTTTTTTGAATTCAACTAGCAAGTGCAACTTTGGAAGCGTTATAAAATCTAACCAGAGGTGGTTTAGAAAAATTATGTGTTTATGAAACCGAAAAACAACATTTTTTATTTTTCGGTTTTTAATGTAGTTCCACTTAGTTTTTCAATTACACCGATAACCGCTGAATTGTCATGTTCCCCCATACCCATCTCCAACATAGCACTGAATAATTGAGTGGTTGTGGCTGTGAGGGGTAATGGAACCCCATATTCTCGCGCGGTATCCATCACTATATTGAGGTCTTTTGATTGCATGTATGCTTTAAATCCAGGCCCGCGTAAGCCATCAAAAAGACGCTGTGGTTTATTATCAAGGGCCCAGCATTGGGCAGCCCCACCACGAATGGCATCGACCACTTTCGAAGGATCGGCACCCGCTTTTTGGGCGAGAATTAGCAGTTCTCCCATCGCGACCATCTGGGCGGCGACCATGATCTGGTTGGCTGCTTTGGCAATTTGGCCGGCACCACTCCCGCCAACGTGAGTGATTGTTTTTCCCATTGAATTAAAGATTGGCAGTACAGTTTCAACAGCGTTCTTGGGGCCGCCTACCATTATTGCTAAAGTTCCTTTTTGGGCACCAATATCTCCTCCGCTTACGGGTGCATCCAGGCAAGCTACGCCTAATTCACTGAGTTTATCAGCGATCATTCTGGCTGTCGCTGGTTTGATGGTGGAGTTATCAACAAAAATAAGGTCCTTGTGCGCTCCCTCAATAATCCCATTCTTTCCCAAAGCGACTTTTTCAACATCTGGCGAATCTGGCAAGTTTGTAAAGATGACATCAACCTGCCGGGCAACCTGTGCGGGATTTTCAGCAGGAACAGCGCCTTCCTTTACCAGCTCGTTTACGGAACCCCAGCTGCGGTTGTGCACAACCAAGGGGTATCCAGCGCGGAGAATATTTCTTGCAATTGGTTTCCCCATTAACCCTAACCCGATATAGCCAACTTTTAACATTTTTTATCCTTTTCAAATTAGGTATTGTGAAGTTTTAAGTTCTGATAATAAGAAAATATTATCACAAGGTACAATTCTGAACGAGGTATTGTACATGGCACATACGCATGATCACAATGAAGGCAATTTAAAACTCGCATTCTTCCTGAATTTTGGCTTTGCGGTCGCGGAAATTATCGGGGGGATTTATACTAACAGTATTGCGATCATGGCGGATGCCTTACATGATCTGGGGGACAGCGCGTCCTTAGCGCTGTCATGGCGGCTGGAGAAATTATCGGAAAAAGGGGGAGACGAAAAATATTCCTATGGATATAAACGGTTCTCGCTCTTGAGCGCATTGGTGGGGGCGCTTATTCTTATTGCAGGATCGATCATCGTTATCACAGAAGCGATCAAACGACTTCATAATCCTCAGCCAACAGACGCACGCGGCATGTTGGTCTTTGCGATTTTTGGAATTGCAATTAATGGATTTGCTGCCTATCGAGCTGGAAAAGGGAAGAACATGAACAGCCGAATGATCTATTGGCATTTAATAGAAGATGCAATGGGGTGGATGGCAGTTCTGATCGTTAGTTTGGTTCTGTTAGTCAAGGATATCTATATTCTTGACCCAATCTTATCGCTTCTTGTGTCTGGATTTGTGCTTTTTAACGTTGCCAAGAATATTAAAAAGACTATAAACTTGTTTCTTCAGGGTGTGCCAGAATCTATTCAGATACCTGAGATTGAAGCGGAGATCTTGAAAATGGATAAGGTAAAAGATATGCACCATACCCATATTTGGTCTCTTGATGGTGAGCACCATGTTCTAACAACACATATCGTTCTGTGCCTGGATTCAAAGAAGGAGGATATCCGGCGAATAAAGGATGGGATTCGAAAATTAACGGAGCTGTATAATTTGGCTCACACAACGGTTGAATTTGAATATTTAGATGATGACTGCTCAATGAGCAGCAACAATCAGGAGTGATTTTTTATGAACATAAAAAAACCCCAAGAAAAGAAGAGTTTTTCAGATAGTATTGCACCGCTTTCTTCAAAAGGATGGCCTAAATGGGCAGTCTATCTATTTTCTTTATTAGGTTTTATCTACCTGCTTAATCCAACCGCGGGAATCCTTGAACTGCTGCCAGATAATTTGCCCTGGATTGGCAATATTGATGAAGGAGCAGCGGCTCTTGCTATGTGGTATGGATTTTTAGAAATTCGGAAAACCCGTAAAAAGGACTAGTTAATTTTCCGGCATTATTTTTCAGAACCGCAACCAAATGTTGCGGTTTTCGTATATGAGATGTAGTTGAATATGAGAAATTTATAGGAGTGTGAATTATGGCGCCAAGAAAACCAAAACAAGAAGAACATACCGCACCAATTGAAAAAAAGGAACCGATTGTTGAGAAAAAAGTAAAAAAGCAAACAAAAACAGCACAAAAAGTATCTTCAAAAAAGGAAGCACCTGGTCAAAAAGTGCAATCCTCAATTAAACCAATACAAGAGAAAAAAACTGGTACACCACCAAAAGATAGTCACCCGAAAATACACAACACCTCTGACCGAGGCCCAATGCTTTTTGGCGCCGGATTGCTTTTTATGGGATTTATCCTTTTAGCGGGGCGATTATTGAATATTCCATTTGGTAATTTCCTGTGGCCATTCATTTTTATTGTCCCAGGCGCTTTGGTTTTCCTTTTTGCATTATCTTCTGAAAACAGCAGTGGCGAGGGGCTTTCCATCTTGGGCGGCATCCTGAGTATGTTGGGCTTTGTATTCTTAATGCAAACCATAACCGGATTTTGGGCAAGTTGGGCATATATTTGGGCACTGGTTGCTCCAACATCGATTGGTTTAAGCCAGATGGTATATGGCAATTTAAAAAAACGCGATACGATTGCTGCATCCGGGTTGAGGTTGACGAAAATTGGTCTCAGTATATTTTCGGCAGGTTTTCTGTTCTTCGAACTTGTATTAGGTATCAGTGGGTTTGGACTAGCACGATTTGGGCTTCCTGTGTTTCCAATGATCCTGATATTTGCAGGTGCTTTTTTGTTGGTCCGGTCTTTTTTCTATACTAAATGATCCGTTATGTCTTGCAGGGGCAGGATAACTGCTCCTGCCTTTTTTTATTTCATGACATTATCCAATATAATTAGTGAAAATTTATATTGAAAACGTGGAGTATGTAATGGATATTATGTATCTGGCTGCTGGGGTATTGTTGTTGTTTTTGGGCAGGAAATTATTCTGGCTTTTCGTAGCTCTCGTGGGTTTTCTGGTGGGATTAACCTACATACCACAGATCCTTCCCGGGCAAACAGAAGCCGTCATTTTAGCGGTCTCGTTGATCGCGGGGCTTTTAGGTGCACTGCTGGCTGTTCTGTTGCAAAAATTCGCTGTTGGATTAGCAGGGTTGACCGCAGGCGGTTATATTGCCTATTACCTTTTGCAAACGATCACGCTGAATGTGGGTGAATACCAATGGCTGGCAATCGCGGCAGGTGCATTGCTTGGCGCTGTGCTGGCTGGTTCCATGTACGATTGGGCGTTAATCCTGCTGACCTCGGTGAGTGGAGCAGTTGTGATCACTCAAAATCTCCCGTTAAGTATGCCGATCAGCGCAGCAATATTGTTGGGATTGACAATTGTTGGTATCATTGCGCAGGCACGTATAAAAATAAAAGAATAAAATAAGGGAGTAAAAATGCAGCTTGGCGATTTACTGAATGTAATTAAGATCTGGGTAGAGCAAATTATCAGTTCAATGGGGTATGTGGGGCTTTACCTGGTCATGTTCCTTGAAAATGTATTTCCACCAATTCCCTCTGAGGTGGTGTTGCCCTTAGCGGGTAGTTTAACTATAACGGGGCGATTTTCTATTTTCTGGATAACAGTAATTGGAATGTTGGGTTCTCTTACGGGCGCTTTTCTGTTTTATGGACTAGGGAAGTGGTTGGGAGAACCGAGGGTACGAGTACTAATGGAAAAATTCGGCCGTTACGCACTTTTATCCACAAACGACCTGGATCGTTCCTTGGAATGGTTTGACAAATATGATGATTGGGTGATATTTTTCTCACGAATGGTCCCGATCGTTCGGAGCTTGATCTCAATTCCCGCAGGAATAGCTAGCATGGATATAACCAAGTTCAGCTTCTTTACAATTCTCGGCACAGCCCTGTGGAGTTTTCTGCTCGCGTTAGGAGGTAAATTGCTGGGAGAACAATGGCCGCTGATCGCAGAATATATTAATACTTACCAGAATATCGTGTTAGGTGTGACAGGATCTGCTGTTGTATTATTCATTGGATCGAGATTACTAAAAAAGAAGAAATAATAACAGAAGGCACACACTTAAAAAGCAGCTTACAAGCTGCTTTTTTTTATTTCCAAAAATTGCTACAATGAGAATGAGGGAATAAATTGAGGAGAATAAGATGACTAAGAAAAGCAATCGAGTGGTTTTATTGTTTTTGATGATCGCAGGGTTAATGTTTTTCACGGCATGCGGTGGAGCACCACCTGCAGAGACGAATGAGGAAAACCAAAAGTCTTCTGAAGAGAAAGTACCCGAAATCGCACCGGAAACAGGTGAAAGCGTGTCACCAGATGAAGAGGAGGCATCCGCACTTTCCTCAGACCCACAAAAGATGAAATTTTCAACGAGCGACGGCATCGAGTTAAATGGTGTTTATTATCCTGCTGGGTCAATTTCCGCGCCATTGGTCATTTTAATGCACTGGGCGCCAGGCGATCAGGATGATTGGGTGGAAATCGCATATTGGCTGCAGAATCGTGGAATGGGAGGAAAAAGTACGGGTGTTGAGAATACTCCCTGGCTGGATTCTTCCTGGTTCCCTGGGATTGAGCCTGAGAAATCCTATAATGTGTTTTCATTCACATTCCGTAATTGCGAGAATGGTTGTAAAAGTTTTGAGCGGGACAAATGGTACGTTGATGTCCGGGCAGCGGTTGAATATGCGTATGGACTGGATGGTATTGATAAAGATAGTATCATCATGATTGGGGCGAGCATTGGTTCGGATGGGGCTGCTGATGGATGCGCATATTTAAATCAAGTGCACACGGATGCTTGCAAGGGAGCCCTCTCTTTTTCGCCAGGCAATTATTTGACGATCGATTTTGGTGAAATGGTGAGGGAATTAGGTGCAGCGAGTAATCCTGTACCTGTGTGGTGTTTGTATGCAGAATCAGACCTTGAATCAGCAGGTGTGTGCGGTAATATCACAGAAAACAACTATACACCTTACTCCTATCCTTCTGATGTGATTTTCTCAAATGGACACGGCATGAATTTGATTACTCCAAACCTTGATCCAGATCCCCTTGGACTTATGCTTAAGTTCTTGGCATTGGTTTCTTAATTTGCGAATTAACTAAACAACTTTGATGCAGGCCGCATCGTATACAATATAAATAGACAAAAGGTGATTAAATGGTTGAAAAGAAACCACTTAAACTGATTTCTGATTACTTAGAAAGAATGATCCTTCAGAGTCCATTTCACATGTTGATTGGTGAAAAAACCGCATTGATTGAATTTACCTCACGACAATCTGGCAGGGTCGCATGTCAACCAATCCGTTATCTTCGAAAGGGCAATATTATCCAGGCGCTTTGTGAAAGAGGAAAAGACTGGTGGAAGAATATCAAGGATGGAGCGCCAGTAAAGTTAGTTCTTGATGGAAAGAAGTATCAAGGATGGGCGGAGGTAATAGAAGAAACAGATAAGATAATTAAAGAATGGCGGATTTTTGTCAGGTCTCTTGCAGGAGGAGGTCTTACGGGAAAAGAATCAGGTAACGGGGAAAAAATTGATGAAAACCTGCCTGAAGATAATCAATTCGATAGTTCAGTTCTTGTAACAATCCAGCTTTCCTGACTTATGCATATTTTTCATATTACCGAACAATCAACATGGCAGGAAGCGAAACATCATACGTTCTATGAAGGGGATACGCTGTCAGTTGATGGTTTTATCCACTGCTGTTTGTTTGAACAGATTGAAGATGTTTTAATAAATTGGTTCAAGGGGAAACACGATGTTGTGATTCTGGAGATTGATCCTGAAATTTTATTGTCTCCTGTAAAATACGAAAACCTTGAAGGCGGATCGGAAATGTTTCCGCACGTGTATGGGCCAATTAACCTGGATGCGGTAATCAATGAAAAGCCAGCGTTGAAGAGGTGAGAAAAGCATGAATCAATTATTACAAGAGATACCGATAAGAAAAATGATGATCAGTCCTTTTGCCCTCTGGGATACAAATTGGTTTCTACTGACGAGTGGTGATTTTTCAGAGGGAAGCTATAACGCCATGACTGTTGCCTGGGGAAGCATTGGGAATATGTGGAACTTGCCGATCGCGATGGTTGTTGTCAGGCCAACGCGGCATACCTATGGGTTTGTCAATACATATCCAACTTTTACATTATGCGGTTTTCCAAAAGAATATCGAAAGGCCTTAAATCTTCTGGGTACAAAATCAGGCAGAGATGGAGACAAGATAAGTGAAGCAGGGATAACACCAACTGCGTCGGAGAAGATAGACGCACCTACTTATAAGGAAGCTGACCTCTCCATTGAGTGTAAGAAAATCTATTTTAATGATTTCAACCCAAAGCAGTTTTTAGATGAACGCATTGAAAAACATTATGCTTTGAAAGATTATCACCGCATGATATTCGGGGAAATCCTGATGGTCAAAGGAAATCCGGCTAAGTATTTAGAG
>Ga0255393_10030_pt1 | contig 21938 bp, 16 predicted proteins | sample ANMaggSeSYBR01C8_FD_182122 | JGI IMG/M metagenome (GOLD analysis project Ga0255393, IMG submission 182122) | Sediment cell enrichment communities from methane seep in Santa Monica Basin, California, United Staets - ANME aggregate JGI... | ecosystem: Environmental > Aquatic > Marine > Cold seeps >... | reverse complement strand
CCATATGGCGATCGAATTGGCGGATAAGTACCTTCCGCCGCGTGATGTACAGATTAAGCATATAGTGATTAACAAGATCGCTCAGAAAGAGCTATTGGAGCGAAAAGGTATTGCGTCAACTGTCGTGCCAAATGTGTTCAATTTCAATGGGAGAAGTTGGGAACCGGATGATTACAACAATGATTTTCTCAACCAAATTGGTTTAGGGAGAAATGATGTCGTTATCCTTCAAGCTGTGCGTCTTGTGCCCCGCAAAGGAATTGAATTGGCAATTGATCTGGTGTGTGCCCTTAATAAACCGAAAAGAAGAGCGAAGTTGAAAGAATATGGTTTATATGATGGGAGGGCTTTTGAAGATGAGTCGCGGATTGTGTTAGTGCTTGCCGGTTACGCAGAAGACGACTTAACGGGTGGATATATTGATGCTTTGAAGGAGAAAATTCGACGAACTGGTGTGGACGCACTTTTTATTGAGGATAAAATTGAGGACAGCCGTTCGTTTGATGGAGTTAAGAAAAAATACTCATTATGGGACTCATATGTGTTTGCTGATTTTGTAATATATTCGAGCTTATGGGAAGGATGGGGAAATCAGCTATTGGAAGCTGTTTATGCTCGCTTGCCAACAGTAATTTTTGAATATCCAGTATATTTATCTGATATAAAAGATAAGAGTTTTCGTTTTATTTCTTTAGGTTCACGGATATTTGGAAAGGATGATTTGGGATTAGCTTATCTTGACAAACAGACAATTGAAACATCTGCAGACCGAATCATTGAATATTTAATTGATAACGATTTGCGTAAGAAGGATACCGAACACAATTACTCAATTGGAAAAAAGCATTACTCTTACACATCTTTACATCGATATTTAGAAAATTTGATTTAAGGAACAGGAAAAGTATGAAGAAAAAAGATGACTTATTTAATCACCTGGAATTTCTTTATGGCAAAGATACTGCTGTGGAATTTCACCGTGTGATTAATGAAGTAATCATTAAACAAAAACACCTTATACATCCCAGAGGGACAGAAATTGCTTTCAGCCAGAAAGATACAATTTTAATAACGTATCCGGATATTGCAGGGAACACTAACAAGACCCCGCTTAAAACACTGGGAACTTTCTTGACAAAATGGGTATCAGAGGTGATCAGCACTGTTCATATATTGCCCTTTTTTCCGTTTTCATCAGATGATGGTTTTTCTGTCATTGATTACAAACAAGTGAACCCTGAATATGGGAACTGGGAAGATGTACGTATATTAGGTGAGAACTTTCAATTAATGTTTGACGCTGTCCTTAATCATATATCCGCAAGCAGTTTTTGGTTTAAAGGGTTTTTAAAAGGGGCGAGCAAGTATCGGGATTATTTTATTACTATTGATGAGGACGAAGACCTTGATAATGTGTTCAGGCCGCGTGAGCTTCCTTTAAAAACGCCGGTAGAAACTTCCATAGGCAAGGAGTTTGTGTGGACGACTTTTAGCTCCGACCATATTGATCTTAATTACCATAGCCCACAGTTGCTTTTGGAAATGATCAACGTTTTACTTTTATATATATCAAAAGGGGCAGACTATATTCGTTTGGATGCTGTCGCTTATATTTGGAAAGAGAAAGGCACAAATTGCATTCATCTTCCACAAGCACACAGCATCGTGCAGATATTCCGCATAATATTTAATGAAGTTGCTCCATGGGTGAAAATTATCACAGAGACAAATGTACCCCACGAAGACAATATTAGCTATTTTGGAGATGGGGAGAATGAAGCTCAGCTAATCTATAATTTCTCGCTTCCCCCATTAGTCCTGCATGCTTTTCATACTGGTAATGCAGAAATCCTATCTCGATGGGCGAGTTCCCTTGTAACTTCTTCTAAGAAGACAACTTTTTTCAATTTCCTGGCATCCCATGATGGGATTGGTGTTATGCCTGTCTGCGGGATTCTTGAAAAAGAGGAAGTTGAAGCGATGGCAAACAGGGTTAAGCTTCTGGGGGGCAGTGTTTCATATAAGAATAACGCTGATGGTACAAAGAGCCCTTACGAATTGAATATCAATTATTTGGATGCATTATGCGATCCGGAAAAATCTGATGAATCAGAAAGAATAATCGCGAAGCGATTTCTGGCTTCTCAGGCGATCATGCTTGCTTTAAAAGGGATTCCGGGGATTTATTTCCATAGTTTATTCGGCTCGCGTAATTGGACAGATGGATTGAGTGTCACAGGAAGAGCACGCAAGATAAACCGCGAGAAATTGGAAGTTGAATCACTTGAAAATGAATTAATCAGAATTGGGTCGTTACGTAATCTGGTATTTTCAGGTTACAAGAATCTGCTCACCAGTCGAAAGACTAATTCTGCTTTCCACCCGAACGGAGAACAAAGTGTTTTCAATCTACATAAAGGCATCTTTTCAGTTTTGCGAACTTCTCCTGACGGGGAAACATCGGTAATTTGTTTGCATAATGTCTTGGATAAGCCACTGGAAGTGAATATTCTGCTTGTAGACCTTGGAATTGTTCATGCCGAAAAGCTTATGGATTTACTGAGTGATACTATTTATATTGTTGAAAACGATACAGTGACTATCAGGATGGACTCTTATTCAGTTCTTTGGCTCGAAGCTGAATGTGTCAATGACTGAAAATTGTTGAAATATCGATCGATTAAACAATGCCGGGCTTTGAGAAATCCCATATCTATGACATTGCCTTTGTCTTTATTAAAGTTAAGATGAGTGGTCTTCTTTTTCCAAAAAAAGATTATTCTCTAATATCCTCAACGATCTGGCGCAGAGTAGATAACCCAAGATTTTTCTTGTCCAGAAATGCAATTGCTCCAGCTTTGATCCCTTCTTTGTGAAATTCCTGATCAGGATAGGCGCTGATTAATATGATACGGGTATTCGGTTGCATTTTGTTAATCTGTTCTACACAATCGATACCATTTTCTTCATTTAATATCACATCAATAAAAGCTAGTTTGAATTTTGTTTTATGGGCCAAATCTACCGCATGCTTGATGTTGTTTGCGCTGAAGATGGCTGCCCGTGAATCTAATTTGTCAAGCATCCTAATTAATTGGTTGCGATATCTAGTGTTATCATCAACTACAAGTATGTTATATTCAGACTTTTGTTTGAAAACTTTCGGGATGTTTTCTAAATTGTTAAATTCGCCCGAGGTTTTCATTATTTCCGGATGCCGAATTAGATAATTAACAGCTTCCAGTCTGCTTTGGACATTTAGCTTTCTGTATAATGAGCTAAGATTATTTTCAACTGTTTTAATACTTAAAAAGTATCTTTTTGCAATTGATTTATTATCCAAACCCTGGTGTAAAGATAAAAGAAGATCGTGATGTCTTTGGGTAAGTTCGGGTAAATGTGTTTTGTCAGGATAATTCTGAGATAGTTTGTTAATTAAAGTGCTTGAAATCCATTTCTCTCCTTTCAGCACCTGAGTAATCGCCAATTTCATATCATTGAGCGATTGGTCTTTCATATGATATCCATTGACACCAACATTCAACAATCCTTTAACATAAAACTCGTCATCATACGCGCTTATTACCAGGATTTTGAGGGTTGGATAAAGGATTTTTATTTGCTTGATCGCTTGAATTGGATCAAATTCGGGCATGGTAACATCAATTAAAAGGAGATCAACCTGCTCTTTCTCCAAACTACTGAAGACAAGCGGACCTGTACCAACTTCTGCGACTACTTCTAAATGAGGGATTTGATCAATGATTTTCCGGATTCCAGCTCGCACAACAGCATGATCATCAGCGAGTATGACGCGTGTATTTTGCATAGATAATTTATACCATCAATCATTTCAAAATACTCTCATGATGAAAGATCAGTAACTTGAACTAAGGTCATACAATTAATAACAACTCGTATGTGTTATATAATGATTGTCAGCATAGCATCAAAAAAAAGCAACGTTTTAACTTTCTTCTTCATGATTCAATCAAGCCGGATATTAAATTGAGATTTGCAAGCTCCTTTTTCAATATAAAATGGAATATAGATGAAACCACTCTTGCGTGTGTTAGATATATCTAAATCATTCGGCACATTACCAGTTATAAAAAATGTTAGCATGGATGTGTTTCCTGGTGAAGTGGTTGGGCTAACCGGAAGCACAGGATCAGGAAAATCGGTTTTAATGATGCTTCTTGCCGGTCTCTATACGCCCAACTCTGGGGAAATTATCTTTGATGGAGTACACCTCGAATGGCCGTTTTCTGCCCAATCACACGGGATTGGTGTTGTCCATCAGAAGCCAACCCTGGCAGAGCATTTTGATATAACGAGTAATATCTTTCTCGGAAACGAGATTGGCAACCCGAAGCAAATTGGTTTACTGCGACGTTTGAATCGCTACAAAATGAACGAGGAGGCCATTCGGCTCCTTAATTATTTAGGGGTGAACTTTGATTCACTCAATGAAAAAGTATATAATTTGTCGGGAGAACAGCGGCAGATGATCGCGATCGCTCGCGTCCTCACATTCCCTTTGAAAATGGTTATCATTGATGAGCCAACGATCTCTTTAAGTTACCCTAACCAACAAAATTTATTAGGCCTGATACAAGATTGGCAGCAAAAAGGGGTCGCGGTTTTGTTCAGCAGCAACAACCTGGATCATATTTTTTCTGTTACTGACCGCATGATCATCTTACACAAAGGCAGAAAAGCGGCAGACCAACGGACAGATGAGACAAACAGAGAAGAAGTGATGAATCATCTCTTAGGGATTCATGACCCCAAAAAAACACTCCTCTCGGTTTGGGATTTCGATAGTTATAATTTGGCCAGAGAGAAAGCCGAAAAAATTAGTTATCATCAGATGCTTCTTGAGAAAGATCTTGCTGCAGAGGGTACGCTTAATCGCCAGCTTACCGAAAAGTTAGTGGAACAGCTTCAGGCCCTTGAACAAACCAACCAGGCTTTACTAAGGGCTCAAAAGAGATTGCTTTCAGAGGAGGAGCTGAAACGAAAGCATCTAGCGAGGGAGATACATGATCAGATCATTCAGGACTTATTAAGTATTAATTATGAATTAGAAGGTTTGGATATTAGCAGCAATAAAAAAACCATCCTGGATGAGAACCTTTCATTTGTTCGCGAATCAATCCGCGAGTTGATTGATGGTTTGCGACAAATTTGTGGAAACCTGCGCCCGCCAACCATTGACAGCCTGGGAATTGGAGCGGCAATAATGTCACACGCGAATGGTTGGATGAAAAGGACTGGGATTGATGTAGAGATTGACCTTGATGCTGAACTGGGAAGATTACCTGAATCAATCGAACTTTCAATTTTCAGAATTATTCAGGAAGGGTTAAATAATGTCTGGAAGCATGCTCATGCCACACAAGCTAAGATCAGCTTGCATCATATTTCACCAAGGGCTCTAACGGTCTCCATATCTGATAATGGAATAGGATGGCCAAGGAGGTTTGATGTTTCTAATCTGGCTGATAAAGGGCACTTTGGTTTAACCGGAATCAGCGAACGGGTAGTTCTTTTGGGCGGACGATTGCATCTCCAAAATAAAAAGGAAGGCGGTGCATTAATATCCGCTGAAATACCTCATCCAAAAGTAAATTTGAAGCGTAGAACGATAAAAAAGAGTTGATTGGTTGAAAACGGGAGGGGGAAATCCCTATACTAAATTAGGGGAAATCATCCATGTATTTTTCAGATAAATTTGATACTCTAATAGAGCCTATATTAATGGCTTCTAAGTCAACCCCATTGACATACCAAGAGAATTTTAAAAATTCGATCGCATTTGAAGAGCGAATCAATGGTTGAGGGAAGAATAATGGAAGAGCAAGTATATGAATATTTCAGGAGGTGGATATTAAAGATACTTATTGATAAAGGTTTAAAACACACATCAACTAAATTAGTAAAATAAGGAGGACTAAATGTCCAAGAAAAGATTTTTTGTTGTTCTGACGGCTCTCTTCGTAATTTCGGCAATTGCCCTTTCCGCATGCGCGCCGGCAGCTGCCCCCGCAGAGGAAGCACCCGCAGTAGAAGAAGCTGTGGTTGAGGAAGTTGTAGAAGAAGTTGTTGAAGAAAAATTGGCAGTTGGAATTGTGTTGCCGACCAAGGATGAACCGCGCTGGATTCAGGATGAAACACGATTTACGGAAGCGCTTACCGCTGCCGGATATGATGCGGAAATCCTATTTTCACAGGGTGATTCCGCGTTGGAAAAGACCAATGTTGAAGCTCTGATCACCAAGGGCGTAGAAGTAATTATCATCTGCCCGCATGATGGTGCCGCTGCTGCAGCCGCTGCTGAGGCAGCCGCTGACGCTGGGGTGAAAATAATTTCCTACGATCGCCTGATCCGTGAAACCGAATCTGTTGATTATTATGTGACTTTCGACAGCATCGCTGTTGGAGCAGAACAGGGGCAATATCTCTTAGATAATGTTACTGGCACAGGCAATCCACTCTATCTTTATGCCGGTGCTGCTTCTGATAACAACGCTTTCGTTTTCTTTGAAGGCGCATGGGGTGTTCTACAACCGAAGATTGCTGACGGCACTTTTGTGATCAAGAATTCCAGTGAAGCCATTGCGCTTCAGGATAAAGCGACCTTAACCCGTGATGAATTGGGCCAGATCATCGGCCAGATAACCACCAACTGGGATTTCGATGATGCAAAGAGTTTGGCAGAAGCGAACCTGACTGTTGCTGGTGCGGCTGATAAAGGCGATGTGTTTATTCTTGCCCCGAATGATGGAACCGCGCGGGCGATAGCGGATGCATTCACAGTTGACGCTGATGTGACAAATTACTTCGTTTCCGGGCAGGATGCTGAAAAAGCTTCCGTGCAGTATATTATCGATGGCAAACAATCGATGACCGTCTGGAAAGATGTTCGCATTTTAGTAAAAGACGCGATTAATGCTGCGGTTGCCCTGGTAGAAGGCAGTGAGCCTGTGTCGAAGGGTGTGTACAATAATGGCGTAAAAGATGTTCCTGCAATCCAATCCGCAGTCACCGTAGTGGATAAGGATAACGTGGTTTCAACGTTGATTGATGGTGGATACTATCTGGCGAGTGATTTCACTGGCTTAGACTAAAATTAATTTGTTTTTTTGAAAATGGAATAGTGATAGCTAATAACTATCACTATTCTTGTATAATTAATAAATACCATATTTCAATGGACCGGAGTATTTATGAATAAAACCCTGCTCGAAATGAAAAATATCACTAAGAAATTCCCCGGTGTGGTTGCATTGGATGATGTGAATTTCCAAGTAACCGAAGGTGAAATTCATTGCTTGGTGGGCGAAAATGGAGCAGGAAAATCCACATTAATGAAAGTCCTCAGCGGTGTTCATCCGCATGGAAATTATGAGGGTGAAATTATTATTGAAGGAGAAGTGCAAAAATTCTTTAATATTAATGATAGTAAAAAAATAGGAATCGCAATTATTTATCAGGAGTTAGCTCTGGTTCCAGAGATGACCGTGTATGAAAATATATTTTTAGGGCATGAGGTAACAAATGGAATCAAGATAGACTGGAATGAAACCATAAAGAGATCGAAAAAAGTACTGAAAAAGGTGCGTTTGCAGGTGAACCCTGCTGATAAAATTAAGGAGTTGGGGGTTGGAAAACAGCAGTTAGTTGAAATTGCAAAAGCTCTAAGTATGGAAGTGAAATTATTATTATTAGATGAACCAACATCTGCTCTCAGTGAGGATGATAGCGAAAACCTTTTGAATTTATTGCGTGCATTGAAAAAGCAAGGTGTGACGTGCGTGCTTATTTCACACAAGTTATCAGAAATAATTAAAATCGCGGATACCGTAACAGTTTTACGTGATGGGGAGACAGTTGGAACACTCAGCGCAGAAAAGAACGAGATAACAGAGAATAAATTAATTAAACTTATGGTTGGTCGAGAGATCAATGATATTTATCCGAAACGTAATGTTAAGAAAACCAAAGATGTTGTTTTTGAAGTAAAGGATTGGAATGTATATGATCCAAAGCGTGGAAAACAGATTTTAACAGATATTAGTTTAAATGTTAAAAAAGGCGAGATCGTGGGCTTTGCTGGACTGATGGGATCAGGGCGAACTGAATTGGCATTGAGTTTATTCGGCAATCCTGACCGCTCTCGTGTTTCAGGGGATATGTATATAGATGGTGAAAAAATTAATTTCAGCCACCCAGAAAACGCAATTAAAAAAGGTGTCGCATATGTGTCTGAAGATAGAAAAGGTAATGGGCTGATTCTTATCCAGGATGTGAAACAGAATATTACTTTGGCAAACTTAAAGGAAATTGCGAAAAGGGGGGTTGTAGATAATAACGCAGAGATAAAAACTGCCAAAGAGTACACAACTTCTTTAGCGATAAAAACTCCCAGCATCGAACAAAAAGTTCTATATCTGAGCGGTGGTAATCAGCAAAAAGTATCGCTAGCAAAATGGCTTTTCGTGAAACCTGATATTCTCATCTTAGATGAACCTACACGAGGGATTGATGTTGGCGCAAAATATGAAATTCATTCAATAATGAATGACCTTGTTGAGCAGGGAATGAGCATTATTATGATTTCCTCCGAACTTCCGGAAATATTAGGTATGAGTGATCGAATTTATGTTTTATCTGATGGAAAAATTTCTGGAGAATTATCCATTGAAGAAGCGGATCAAGAAAAAATCATGCACCTGGCTACAAATTAAGGAGATTAAAAGATGTCATTTATCAATAATATAAAAAAGATATTTCGGCAAAATATTCGTGAATATGGGATGTTCATCGCATTATTCCTGATCATGATCGTTTTCACAATAGCGACGGATGGTATTTTTATTTCTTCCCGAAATATAAGCAATTTACTGAATCAAACCGGTTATATTGCTGTGCTGGCTGTGGGCATGACATTGGTTATTATCATCGGGGAAATTGATCTCTCGGTTGGGTTTTTAGCTGGATTCCTGGGGGCGGTCGCGGCAATCGCGATGGTTTCCTGGAAATTACCTGTCATTGTGGTTATTCCTCTTGTTATGGGTTTTGGGGCAATTGCGGGTGTGTTCACCGCTCTTCCTGTTGCCAAAATGGGAGTTCCATCTTTTGTGGCATCTCTTGCGGGGTGGTTGATCTACCGGGGTGCTTTGCAGATGGTTACATTGAAAACCGGGACGATAGTGATACCCAACGATTCTTTCAATGCGATTGGAAATGGATTTATACCGGATATCCCGGGATTAGATTTCTTGCCCGGCGCACATAAGCTTACACTTCTTTTGGGTCTTGTCGCAATCGCGCTGTTTATTTTCAATGAGATCAGATCGCGTGGAAAAAAGAAAGAGTACAAATTTGATATTCTTCCTGTTGATATGTTTGTTTTTCAGATTGTGTTTGTCTCCTTATTAATTTTTGGTATTACATGGATCCTGGCGGGATATAATGGCTTGTCGTGGACTGTGGTGATCATGCTGATCGTGACCGCGGTATATCATTTCCTGTCATCAGAAACTGTCCTGGGGAGATATATCTACGCAGTCGGGGGAAATCCTGAGGCAGCCGAATTAAGCGGTATCAATGTGGAAAGGATCATTCTGGTTGTGTTTGGTTCGATGGGAATGCTCTCTGCCCTTTCAGGTATTTTATTTGCTTCTCGATTGCAATCAGCGACAACAACAGCAGGGCAGTTGTTTGAGTTGGATGCAATTGCTGCCGCCTATGTCGGTGGGGTTTCCGCCGGTGGAGGGGTGGGAAAAGTAACAGGCTCAATCATTGGCGCATTGGTGATGACCTCGCTGACCAGTGGGATGAATTTAATGGGGATCGATATTTCCTCGCAGTACATTGTACGCGGCGCGGTGCTGGCTGTGGCGGTGATTTTTGATGTGGCTACTCGCAGACGAGGAAAATAACTTATTCGCGTTTATTAAATACTCCCCTTTTCTCTTATTAAATTTACAAAGAAGGCGTATAGTCTGCGCTAATAAAATTATCGCTTACTTTTGGGGTGAGCCGCCAATCCCATTGTATGCGCAGATGAGCCAGTAGCGAAACCGGTCATAGGATAAAAATGACTAGTTTTTTAGTAATTTCGAGGATGTTTTCTTAACAAGAATAAATGAGTGGATTATCTGGGGGAGTAAGATGCTAAGATGATAAGCACCGGGCGAGTATAGGGAGGGGGATTCTGAGCAGATATCTGCTTGAAGTGGCTGTCGTAAGATCACGGTGCTATTTTTAGCTCCTAAAAAACCATACTGTTGAATACCTTTTTTATAAGAAAGAACCTGCTTTCACTGAGGAAAAACTTTTTTCATTATATGAATGCGGAGAATGCAGATATGTATTTAGAGTTCTTTCCAACCCGTAAGGGAATATCGTTTATCAGGTCGTAGGCGGCTTCGAGGTGCGCGATTTCACTCTTGACCTCAATGACCAATTGGTCAAGCATGGGTGTAGAGTAGATGAGATTAGGTACATTGTAAAAACGCTGGTCAAAGACTTTCAGTTTATAATCCAGCGTCAATCGAATCCTGTGATCTCCAGTTGTGTAATATTCACGAAGATACTGGCTGATCATAATTGGTTGGGTGTTGGACAGGAGCAGCTTGAAGACATCATCTGCATGTGTATATAGAATACCCGATAAATTTTTCCATGGTGTACCCTCGACATCAATTTTCTTTTCAATGGGAAGCAATAATTTCTTTCCAAATTCACTTTCCTTTCTTTTCAATTCTAAATTTCCACAAATAGCATGGAAGGAGTTTCCGTACCAGCGGAAGCGCAGTTTATTATGCACCTGGATGCCGGATAAATGATCGTTTAAGCAGTCCATTCCCAATGTGTCAAAATAGATATTGTTCACCTGGCGGCGAGGGAATGCCTTTTTCAAAGCGCTGTGATGCGAGCGTATCCAGGACCTGAATTCACTAATCAGGCGCATGGATTCCGTGATTTTTATTTCTAAACGTGGTTCGAGGGCGGAAAATATAGCTTCCATAAAATTGACGTGTGCTTATCCGCCTAACAGATTATTCTGTTCAATGATGCTGACGGATAGAGCGGGATGCACCTTTTGCAGGGCTTCTAGCAACTTCGAGATTAACTCGGGATCATTGAAATTAATGTAATAGGTCATTTGGATGTTAGATTTAGAAGTATCCATGCGTCGAAGATCTATTTCTGGAAAAATATTTTGGATTAAGCTATTTATGGATTTGAAGTAATCCGCTGCTGATCCGCTGATCTTTCCTTCAATGTTGACATAGAGCGTGTTGTTTTTACGGACTTTTTTCCAAAATATGAGTCGGTAGCATACCTGGAAAACCATAATGATAGCGAATGCCACTACCGTAGGGATGCGCTGGTCTGCTCCCAACCCCAACCCTATCGAGATGGCTAAAAATAAATTGATCAATTCTTCTGGGTCTTTGATCGCTGTCCGAAACCTAACGATTGAGAGCGCGCCAACGAGACCGAGTGAAAGCGCGAGGGATGACTTGACGATTGAAATCACTAAAAGCGTAATGAGAGCTAATAATGGGAGGTTGAAAGAGAATCTAACGCGGTTTGAAAGTGATGTGCCATATTTCCCGTAATATAAGGCGAGACACGTGGAGAGTAAAATTCCAATTAGCAGGTTTGTGATGAGCGTATCTATAGAGAGCGGAGCGGGAGATGTAAGATCCATATTATTTCCTTTTTATCATATTCGTTTTATTAAAAGCATTAATTCACTGGTGTATCATTTGTATAAAGAGCGTTTATGTCCAATTCGATTGGATTTTCAGGTATCCCGTTGATGATGATTGAGTTGCCTATCTGAGTGAGTGCAATTATTTCTGTGTCTAAAAAGACCACAGTATCGGCAATGATGCTTGCGGGTCCATAAGTGGCCTTTTTAATATACGCGGCTATTCCACCTATTTCTGCAGACGATATTCTGGAATTTGTGATATGTACTTGTGAGAGATCTTTGCTGGCGACGCCGATGCCGATGTTTGAAATGGAAACATAATTCATTTCGGCACGGCTATTCTCACCTATGGAAACACCCTTATCTACCACATCGGTAATGATGGTATCTTTGATTGTGATTTCAGAACCGCTAACGTCGATGGCGTCGCCGCCAATATCATGGAAGCTGCAGTTGGATATATTTCCTTCAATCCAATCTCCATCAAAGCCGTCGGAAATGGTGTTGGAAAATTCCGAAAAGAGGAATTCGAACTGCGCGTGGATGACATTGAGCGCGTCTTCGGCGAAGGAATTGTTTATGCGAGTATGTTGCATTTCGATATTGCTCTCAAAGAAAGTAATCCCTCCAGTTAAGATCCATCCGCCGCGTTCAATGCCCTTTAAATTTTCAATAAGGCCATATTTCCACACTGACGCATTTCGTGCGTTGAGGACGACAACACCACCCCAAGAATCGTATTGGGAAGTAAGCGTTACTGGATTTTCACTAGATCCGATCAGATGAACTGCATCTGAGGCATACAGAATTGCCTGGTGATCAAATTTAAGGGTTGTACCTTCCGGGATTGTTAATTGGAAACCAGAAGGCACAATTAGATCGCCATCTACCAGCCATTCGCCAGTTTCGACAAGGAGATCAGTATCACTGACTTGTTTAACAAAGGGGTGGGATTTTGTAAACTCCTCAAGGGTAGGTTGGGTGAGGATTTGCGTTTCCCGGATTCCCTGTGGGATTGTTTTCTTGAGGATTGGGATTTCGTTGACATAGGAACTTCCCGCTATATTAACTTCCACAGTAAGCGTGAAATCATCAATACCTTGCGCAATATCTTCCGCGCTCTGGTCTGGCCAATCATATTGGAAGGTAAATATTGCTGGTTCATAGATGACGCTGTGGCCGGGAAGCAAGGTGAGAGGTATGCTCTCGCTGGTAAGGTGATTGCGACTGCCTTCTTCCCGGAAATACCATCCCAGTTCCGGTTCCAGAATGTTCCCATTCAGGATAAATTTGTTGATCTCAACGGGAAGGATGGTTTGATTGATCAAATCTAAGCGTATGAATTTTTTTTCATCGACCAGTAATTTTTCGTACCCGCCTCTGACTGCTTCAACAGGTTTGAGGTTGACATAAAGCATTTTTCGGCGAGTCTCGAGAAGATCCCATGGAGTATCTATACCATCGGTATATTCCCGCATTAACGCTTGCTGATAGACAGTAAATTGAGGGTTTATCTCGTCAATGATTTGCTGCACATAATCTGGATTGGTAATTCTTTCTAGCTCCTCAACATACACTTTTTGAATCAATGGATCCTGGAACATGCCAGAATTAGAGAATGGGAAAGAGGGGGTATCCGTATTGAAATACGGATCAAGAGTATCACCGTCATAGGCGATTGGTTCAAGCAGCGCAGTGATGGGATTATAGTAAAAACGGATATTGTGCCAGGCGGTGCCATGCCCGGCGCCCCACAGATCCGTGATGGCGAAATAGCGACCTAATATTTTCACATTAAACACTTGTGATGCACGGAGTTCACCTTTTTGAAAGGAGCGCAGCAAACCAATAGCCGAAGTAGCCTGCTCGATAAGCGCGGGATTGCTTTCCACGCGTCCGGATCGGAATATCGTGATTGGCGCGCTGTCGTCATCGGCGATTTGGAATAAGCCGGACACTTTGGCGGTATCCAAGAGGTCATTCCCTCCGTATGTTAAAAAGGAAGACCAGTTGTGCCAGAGTAAGTCCTCATCAAAGCGGATGATAATTCCTTCGCGCCGTTCCTGCGCATCAAGCATTGTCTCTGAAAAGCTCTCCTCCAGCGCATAGATGCCCTTGTGAGACCCATTGATGATGACATTGATGAACTGATAGCGTGTGGTGAGTATGCCCTCAGATAACAGGTGCTGATGATATGCCCATTCATTCAAGAATTGGCGTGTTTCCGGCGCTTGAATGGAAAAACGCTTGAAGCCTAAGATGCTCTGGTCGTTGTCTGTTTCAATGCGCAATGACCATTTTTCCCCTTCCAGGTGATCGGTTAGGTCTCCTTTAAGGCGGATATCCACATCGATTTTTCCGTTATCGGCTGACTGTATCGAGGCGGGCACAAAGTTTTCATCACTTACATTCAGTATTCCAATACGTAGTGCCTCGTCCCGTTGCGCGCGAATAGATTCCTGGCTGAGGAAAGGAATATCAAGATATAAATCTTCCAGTCCATTCTGCTCGAGGAACTTGAGGTCGTTCTCGACTACTTCTGCGATCGATTCAGTTTGCTTGGAAATCCTTAAAAACACATTACGAAGTAAGGCGGTGTAACCTGCTTTATGAGCATAGGCACCTGCCACGAAACTTCCGGCGACAAGAACAATGGCAGCTACCACAGCTCCCCATTGTAATAGAGGCGTTTGCGTGATAGTTTTTATTAGATCAAAATTCTTGCGTTCTTGTTTAAATTTCATCTAAGTGTTTAAGTTCTGATTAATCAATAAATAATAGATAGATATTATAAATTAAGGATGGAAAGATAATATCCGCTATTTCTGTCCGATTTCTTCAGGAGCGGAAAGGACCTCACAGTGGTTAGCAGCACTATCCCTTGTTGACTGATCCGGAGATCTGAAACCAATGAGCGAGAATGTCATGGATAACTATCTGCTGGGCGGTGGCTACACGGGCGATGTCTTTGGGTTTTTCAGTGATGAGGCGCGCAGTTTCCCGCTGGGCGGGAACGATCCAATCGCTGAACACATTGACCTTACGGATGCCGAGTGCGACCGCTTGTTCGATGTTCTTGTCCCCGGTACCTGAGCCGCCATGCATGACGAGCGGCACGGAAACAAGCTGGTTGATCTCAGCAAGAAGATCAAAATCAATGTGCGGTTCGCCAGCGTATTCGCCGTGGACAGTGCCGACAGCAACGGCGAGGCAGTTCGTTCCGGTCTGCCGGGCGAATATTTCCGCCTGATCTGGCTGGGTGAGGTGCGACCGCGCGGAATCCTCGGTGAGGTATGTGCCTTCCGCGGCAGTACCGACGTGGCCGATCTCCGCTTCCACAGAAACGCCCGCGGCATGGGCAAATTCCACTACTTTACTGGTTACAGCAACATTTTCTGAGAAAGGTTTTGTGCTGGCATCGATCATGACTCCGGTGAAACCAGCATCCACTGCCTGGCGGCATTCATCCACGCTGGTTCCATGGTCGAGGTGCAGGCAGATATCAATGTCATAGAGTTCACATTCTTCCCGGATGATGCTGATCCATTTTTTCCAGGAACGCACTGGGCAAAGCGGCTCAATGTGTTTGACATAGCTCAGAATAAGCGGTGCCTTGAACTGTTCGGCTGCTTCAAGTTGGAAGCGGACAGAAGCCATGGATGTGAAATCCGGCGCGATCACGGCATAATTCCCCTGTTCAGCTTTGTTAAGAATTTCAGATAATGTAACTAACATATACACCTCGATATGGTTTTGATCTCAATCATTGAGTATAGCGTAGAAATCGATTAATTATTTCAAAGTGGGTACGAAATACTTGAGTGAAATTAATAAACATGGCTAATAGAATAACGAGAGCAAGGAGTGGAGAACGGTCACGTTGCAGCATTCTTTTTCCCTTATAATTTGCTTTCTGGTATCTTATGGACAAACAGGTCAGCAGGCAATTCTTCAACAACAACGCATTCCATTGGGATGAAACTGTACGCAATAATGATCCCGTGAAACTGCGGATGATGGCAGAACGGCTTTCGTTCCCACAGGATACACGGGTGCTGGACGTGGGGTCAGGGACCGGGGTGTTTGTACCGTATATACTATCCAGGCTGAATGGAAGCGGGCGTGTTGAATGTGTGGATTTTGCCTTTCGCATGCTGGAGATTGCGCAGAAGAAGAATGGGAATGAGGGTGTTGAGCACGTATGCGCAGAGATCGAAACAGCGGGGTTTGCCAGGGGGATATTTGGTTCAGTAGTGTGCTATTCTACTTTCCCGCATTTCCACGATAAGGCGCAGGCATTGGAGAATATTTACAATTTGCTGGCTGCAGGTGGAAAGGTGTCCATCTGCCACACAGCCAGCCGAGAAGCAATCAATGCGATCCATCAAGATATCCCTGACTTGAGGGATCACCTAATCCCGGAGGAAGGCGTGATGCGGAAAATGCTGGCAGCCGCAGGGTTTGGCGAAGTGGTTATCACGGATGAAGTGGGGTATTACCTGGCGGAAGCAAAGAAACCGTTTACATATCAGTGAGATGAATATATATAGGAGTTATAAGTATGAATAAAAGCATTCTTATAAAAAATGCAAAGGCAATCGTAACCTGCGATGCAAATGATAAAGTCTATTTTGACAGCGATATTCTGATTGAAGGTCCGAAAATTGTTCGTATAGGAAAAACAATTCAGGAGACGGCTGAAGAGACGATTGATGCAAGTGGTAAGTTCGTTTATCCTGGTCTGGTAAACACCCACCATCATTTTTTCCAGACTTTTATTAGGAATCTTATGGCTATTGATTATCCCAATATGTCGGTTCTTGATTGGATTGAAGAAATATATGAAATATTTAAATATGTTGATGCTGACGTAATTTATTATTCCTCCCTTGTTGCCATGGCTGATTTACTCAAACATGGTTCTACAACGGTTTTTGATCATCAATATTGTTATCCCCGATCCGCAGGTAAACATCTGGTTGATCGACAGATGGATGCGGCCGCACAACTTGGTGTACGTTTTCATGCAGGTCGCGGAGCTAATACATTACCTAAAAGCGAGGGAAGTAACGTTCCGGATGAAATGGTCGAGTCCACAGATGAATTCTTGCGGGATTGTGAACGGCTCATAGATACATATCATGACCCAAACCCATATAGTATGCGTCAGATTGTGATATCTCCCTGCCAGCCAATTAATTGTTATAAAGATACTTTTACTGAGTCATTGAATCTTGCGCGGGATAAAGATGTTTATCTGCACACACATCTTGGAGAAGGTGAAAATTCCGCGATGGTTGAACGTTGGGGTAAAAGGACGCTTGAATGGTGTGAAGATATTGGCTTTGTTGGTCCGGACGTATGGGTTGCGCATGGATGGGAATTAACCCCGGAGGAGTATAGCGTGATGGCGAAAACGAAAACCGGACTTTCCCATTGTCCAGCGCCTGCTACATTGGGTGGATTCCCCATTATTGATATTTCAGCAATGGATAAAGCAGGGATGCGTTTGAGTCTTGGATGTGACGGTTCGGCTACAAATGATGGATCAAGCTTGCTTGATTCACTACGAATGGCTTATCTCATGCAGGCTTTTCACAGTAAAAATAGAGGTGGATCTCCATCTTCTTATGAAATGTTGAAAATAGCAACGGTTGGAGGAGCTGAGATGATGGGGAGAAAAGATGTTGGAATGTTAGAACCACAAAAAGGGGCGGATCTTTTTATGATAGATACTGAGAGATTAGAGTTATCTGGAGCTCTTCATGATCCGGCAAATCTCTTAGCTAAAACGGGGGTTACTGGACCCGTGTGGCTTACTATGGTCAACGGGAAAGTTGTTTTCCGTGATGGTGTGTTGCTGGGGGTGGATGAAAAGCAATTAGCAGAAGATGCTGAAAATGTTTGTACTCGTGTTATTAGAAACCAAAACTCAACATATAAAATCTAAATAAAAGAGTATTTAATTCTTTTTTAAATCCAAGAATTATAATTATTCGATACTTAAAGAATAAACACACGGAGGAAACAATGTCCCATACTGACCGAGACCCCTGGGTGGGTGTAAAGACATACCATGGTTTTTCTGCGGATCAAGTGATCTCCGCCTTACAGAAAGAAATTCGGCGGGGAAACACAGAAAACGCTGTTCTGCTGGCATATGAAATGATCATCACCAGCCCGGCGATGGAAGATTATTTGTGGTACCGCTTGAAAGTGGTCTCAGTGGAAGATGTTGGCTTTGGCGCAGTTATGGCGCCAGTGATTATTCAAAGCTTGTTTGAGATGACGAGTGCGTGTGATCGAGCGATTGGTGAACGGCGGTTGTTTGCTGTGCATGCTGTACGGTATTTATGCGGATGTGATAAAGATCGATCGAGCGATGAAATGGTCAATTGGGTCATCCATGCGGCCGGAAACGGCACCATAAAACCAACTATTCCGGATTATGCGTTGGATATGCATACAGCGGAAGGCCAGAAAAAAGGACGCGGGCGGCGGCATTTCTTCGAAGAAGCATCGAAGATCATCCCTGAGCTGGCAGGACGAGATAAGACCTATTTAGAGCGCATCATGAAAATGCTGGATGACGGGGAATTGGCTGACTGAGTAAATTGGTAATGCAAACGGTTGATCTAATATCTTCTGTTTTTTGAGATTCTTTGATGTTTTTGAATACACATACTTGTGATACAGAGGACATTGCGCACCTCCCTTTAAAAAGGTTGGTTTAGAAAAACTATTTTCTTACATATCTCGTATATATTTTAGATAGAAGATTATATTAATTTTGCTAAAATTTATTTTATAGATAAAGGAAGGAAAAAAATGACAAACGAAAAAAATAAACAAAATGAAGATACACAAAATACCCCCCCTGAGGATGCAAAAATAGTTGGCAAAAAATCCAGTGATACCATTGATAAAATGGCGGAAGGGGCAAAGAAAGCCAGCCAAAAAGCTGAAGTTGCGATTGATAGTATAAAGGAAGGCACTAAGAAGGCCGGTGAAAAAGCCGAGGTTGTATTCGAGAATGTTGCAGAAGGTGCAAAAAAGGCCGGAGAGAAAGCAAGCGATGTGGTTGGTAATATCCTGACAGGCATGAAAAAAGTTGGCGATAAGGCAACCGACGCAGTTGAGGTTTTTGAGATCAAACGTGAAATTAGCCAATTAGAGAATGCCAATGAAAAAATCGCTCCCCAGATAGGTAACGCGGTTTTGGCTCTTTATCTGGAGAAGAAGATCAAAGATCCAACGCTGACGGCGTTTTGTAAAGAAATCGAAAAGAACAACAAATTGATCGAAAAAAAGAAGGCACAGATTGAAACAATCAAAGAAAGTGAAGCTGAATAAAGTATTTGGCCAAACTGTAAGAATGCAGCACTGAAGTTATTAGAGATGTACGGGAGCCCACAGTTTTCCCGGATGTAATTTAATAAATCAGATTTATTAGATAAAAGAACCTCTGTACTAACGAGGTTCTTTTTTGTTATTATATTTTTTTGTTGGGACTGGATATTTCCTATTATTGTTTGAATTGGTGATTGTATAATACTAAAACATAATGAGTACAAGAAAAAATTTGATCATAAATGAATAGAAGGGTGCACATATGCGAAGAATTGGGATTGCCGGGTTTCAACATGAGACGAATACATTTTCGAACACCCCTACTCCATTAGAGAACTTCCTAAACCAGAGCGGATTTTACCCTGAACTGCTTGCAGGGAAGGAAATGCTGAAGTTCGCAGAAGGAAAAGTCAATATAGCGGCAAGCGGTTTTATGGTCGACGCGGAAAAGAATGGTTTTACTATAGTACCGCTGGTGTGGACAGGGACAGAGCCATCGCAGCCGATGAAGATAGATGTGTTTGAGCACTTGATGGGATTGATCGAGAAAGCAATCGTTAAGAATCAACCCTATGATGGAATTTTCCTTGATTTGCATGGGGCGATGGTGTATGGGGATCTGCAGGATGGGGAAGAGGAGATCCTGAGGCGGGTGCGGGCCATAGTTGGAGATATTCCCATTGTGGTTTCATTAGATCTTCACGGCAATATTAATAAGGAAAGTTTTAACTTGGCAACAGTGATGGTGGGTTACCGTACATATCCGCATGTGGATGGATTTGAAAACGGACAGCGATGCGCAGCTGTAATGAATTATTTTCTGCGGGGGGGAACGCTCTATAAAGCTTTTCGCCAATCGCCATTCTTGATGCCCGCGACCACACAACCGACTACTAAAGAACCAGCAATATCGTTATATGCACTGCTGCCTGAAGTGGAAAGATGGGAAGGTGTGGTTTCCGCAACAGTCATGGAAGGATTCAACGCTTGCGATCTGCCGCACACAGGACCATCTGTATTTACTTATGCGATAGATCAAGCTGCGGCTGATAAGAGTGCAGATTTCTTATTGGAAGGGATGTTGGAACGGGAAGCACAGTTTTCGGTAGAAATGTATCCGCCGGAGGAGGCAGTAGAAAAGGCACTCCAAATGGCAGAAGGGATAGATAATCCTGTCATCCTGGTGGATGTGCAGGATAACGCTGGCGGCGGCAGTCCTTCAGATACGGTTTGGCTTCTAGAGGCGATTGTGAAGAGAGGTGTAAGGCGGGCTGCAGTGGGTGTGATCTGGGATCCAAGGGCAGCCGAATTAGCGCATGCAGCCGGAGAAGGTGCGCAGGTACAGATCGCTTTGGGGGGACACTCGCTGCCAGGCCATAATCCTTTTGAAGCTGAATTTAAAGTTGAGAAGCTGCACGAGGGGGGTTTTCTTGGAACAGGACCGATGGTGAAGGGGCGGACGCTGAACCTGGGAAAGATGGCGCAGCTGCGGGTAGATGATATTCGCATTGTGGTTTCGAGTGATCGCATGCAGGCACTGGACCAATCGTTGTTTCGGGTGGTGGGAATTGAACCGGGTAAGATGGCGATTTTAGTCCTAAAAAGCGCGAATCATTATAGGGCGGACTTTGGTTCGATCTCGGGAGGGATCATCAACGTGGACGCGCCGAGCGCGATTCTTGAAGATCCGAGTAAAATCGCATACACACGCCTGAGGGAAGGTGTGCGATTGAAGGGAAAGGGGCCGGAATTCCATAAAAGCTAATTAACCGAACATAATAAGTCAACCTTAAATTATTGTTTTAATCTTAAAAATTACCCGAATCTATTGACTTCGAGTAATTATTTTTGTATAGTTAAAGTGTTCAGAACACATGAAGACTTACCATATCATTTGAAATGAAAATGGAAAAAGGCCCAATCGCACCAGTCCACCGAAGGCAAATATCTTCTGCGACGATCGATCGAATTCTTTCGATGATCAGCGAAGGATTCTGGGAACCTGGAGAGTGTTTACCCCCACAGCGAGAATTAGCGAAATCTTTAGGTGTTGGGATGTCTACACTACGGGAGGCGCTGCAGTCCCTGCAAACGATGGGCGTGTTGGAAATGCGGCATGGGAGCGGTACGTATGTATCCAGCCAACCGTTTACCGCATACGGAAAGATCATCGATGTGTCAGTTGGTTTAGCCAGCATGGATATGGAGATGTTCTTTGAAGCACGCGGGATCATTGAGAGCGGGCTGGCGTACCTTGCGGCACAGCATGCGACTGATGAGCAGATCAAGGAATTGTTTGATGTTCTGGATGGTGAACTGGAATATATAGATGAAGAGCACAGTGATCTCTACCACGATCTTGATCTGGATTTTCACCGCTTAATCTCTATGATGGCAAATAACCAATTCCTAATGCAAATCAATGTTTCGCTGTTTAAGGTATTGGATAAACTTTTCAGAATTTTACCGCTTACAAAAGAAGGCTGGCGGCTTCATTTTGCTGTGGCAGAAGCAATTCGTGACCGATCCCCTTTTAAAGCGTCAGAAGCGATGCGCACATTGATTGAAGCTTCTTCCGCGAGATATCTGCCATATATGAAAATGATGGCTGAGAAAGATAAAAGTTGACTGTTTGAAAACAATTTCTGTGTATGAATGAAACAAAAACTAAATAGGATTAAAGAGGGAACATTGTGAAAAAAGTATTAATAAATAAACCGATCCATCAAGATGCTATCAAACGCTTATCTGAAGAAGTGGAAGTGCTCATGCCTTTCAAGGCTTCTCCTGCGGAAATATCAAGAATGCTGCCGGATATTGAAGGCATGATCCTGTGCGCGGGGATGAAAAT
>Ga0255393_10028_pt1 | contig 22056 bp, 14 predicted proteins | sample ANMaggSeSYBR01C8_FD_182122 | JGI IMG/M metagenome (GOLD analysis project Ga0255393, IMG submission 182122) | Sediment cell enrichment communities from methane seep in Santa Monica Basin, California, United Staets - ANME aggregate JGI... | ecosystem: Environmental > Aquatic > Marine > Cold seeps >... | reverse complement strand
GTCGGGCGTAGTGCGCCAACAATAATCCCTCCGATAAATAATTTCATCGGGAATTCCCATTTCTTATGATATTGCATTCGCTCATTAATAAATGAAATTGCCCAACTCAAAGCGAGGAGTGTGATCGGGAGTGCAAACAAATGAGCATGAGGGTCCCCATATAAAAAAGTAAAATAGGGGAATTCCGTTATTGGTTCACCTGGGATAGTTCTAGATGGTATCCAGTACCAATCTCCAGGATAATAATTTAAGTTCATTTGTTTAACGAAATTATTTATCCATTCAAAAAATGATGCGATTGAGCTAATACTTCGTTGATTGGTAAATGGATTTGCGATTTCAAGCATCCTCTGGAAACCTTGAAAGATCATTTTTACAGTTCCGAGATTACCGATTATTAATACAAATATTGCGACAATCAAACCAGAAAGCACTTTCTTTTTTAAAGACGTTGATTTCTTTAACTTGCCTTGGTTCTCGCTTTCCCTTACTAAGAGATTCCAACCAACACAAAATGCAGAGGAAGCTGTGAAACAAAAAAAGCTAGGCAGCAACAGATTGTATGCGATTGAGGGAACAATACCCAAAATTCTTGTTGGAATTGCAGCAATAAGGAAACCCCAGTAATAGTAATTTATATATCCGCCAGCGTACCATGGATCGTACGGTGGGTATGAAACGCTCTTGATCAGAGCATTGAAATAAGAAAAATCCATTGGCTTTTCCCCTCCCTTATAGGGATGCCAAAGATCTGGATTTCCAATGCGTATGAGCAGAAAGAAAACGAAAAAAAACAAAATTGTTATTTCAATAGAAAGTATGGATTTTATGTTATCTGATAATTCTTGGAATATCTCTGTTTTTTCCAAGTAGAGCAAAACCCCATTAATTACAAAGAGAATTAGAATACAATAAAATATTGTCCAGCGAGTAACCTGGATCCCTAATGATCCAGCTATCCAAACAAAAAATGTCAGAATTACAAGTCCTGCAATCCTTAAGATTGGCCATCCTTTTCTGTCTAACCCCTTGAAAGCAATCCTAATGGTTGGATATACCATCCAACCCAGAAATGTTATGCCGATATACCAAACCAAAACCGACATATATGGGTTTTCATTTTGGATAGATTGGTAATCAAAAACATTTGCCCAAGTCCCTGTGCTTTTCTGGAAATCCCAAGTTTCTTCCGGCAGATTTAAGATTCCCGGGCGTTGTTCAGCCTCTTGTGGAGAAATATTTAATACTTCATTTAGGTTAACAATTGAAAGTGAGTCAATCATGGTTTCAAATGAATAACCTTCTGATTTCTCAAAAATAAAGACTTTTGGGTGGTCATAAACTGAAAACGCTTCTTCAGCAAATTGAGTATTTATCTCCATTCCAAAAATTTCAGGTTCTGATTTAAAAGTCTTAATTAGCTCATATCCCAGGTTGCCGGTGAAAATCCCGGGTTGTGCTTTTTTGTAGCACCGCTGGACATCTGTTGAATTGCATCCAATTAATTCTTTATAGAATAATGTGGATAACGGGTACTTTTCTGGAATTTGAGTAATGCTACCCCATTGCCTATTAGAGCTGAAAATAATATAATCTGCCTGGTCTAGTATTGAAATAAACCGTGAAAATTTATCCGCGTTGTCATTCCAATACATCTGAAAATTTAATTCCGATTGATAAACTCCCGAATAATTATCGAAAGGGTTCAATCCATACATAAACAATGGCAACGTATCATCCCAATCGGTTTCCTTGGCAGTTTTACTTCCATAAATAAAAACGGGAGATAAATCAAACGCATCAATACTAACTGACAGTTCATAAACTACATCTGGTTCTATAGTAATTGGCTTCTCAAATACAACAGAAAAACCCTGACCCCTAAAATCATCTCTTTCAGAAAATCTGGTAAACAATCTTCCCGTGGACAAGATTTGCCCTATCGATGAGCTTTTCACTTCTACAGTGAAAGAAACTTCACTTCTTTCATTTACACCAGTCCGCACACGATAAAAATCTATTTCCAACAATTCGCCTTTTTCAACCGGTGTGAAGCTGTAGCTGTATGGTTCTCCCACCAACATTGGTTCTGCAAACTCAAAAATCCGTTTAAATATCTTTTTCTCCCCTTCCATGTGTACGATACTTATTGTTCCCGAAAATTGCAGTTTACCTTCAGGTTGCGTAGAGTGTAGAGTAAAGATATATTCTTTGCCTTTTTCTAACAAAACGTCATTTGGCAAATCATATTGATAACTATTACCCCTTACATCACCATCGATTTGAAAAGATTCAGTCATTTCTATCTCTGTGAGGAGATCATTGTTGCTCTTTTCATATATTGCAATCACAAGATGCTGATTCCCGTAAATCGGGTTTTCTACAACAATATGGTCAAATTCAATCCCATTTATGGATGTGTTTTTTTCAGGGCTAAAATCGAAAGATAATGTTTTTTCCGGGTACAGCTCATAATACTTCGGGAAAGGTATTGGCTGAGAAAATTCCCCTTCATCATTCTTAATTCTAAGATTTATCGCCCCTTCAATATTATTATAAATCCATTCGCTAGCTTCTATCCGTGTCATCGGTTGTCGATATATATTGACAAATGCCAATGCCCATACGATAGCAGAACATATAATGACCAAAACAATTATTAATTTATAGTAATTTTTCAACCAAAAATATTTATTTCTTCTATTTGATATTGCTGCAAGAAAGCGATCAATGACCCAGCCAACGATAACCGCTAATGTTGGATATACCAATAAAAAATAACGCATGGTAGGATTCCAACGAATCGCCTGCCATAACAAATAAATTATGTTCCATCCCATTAGCAAACCAAAGCGTTTCCACTCACCTTTGATTAGCTTCCCCCCCATCATAAAAAGGCTAATTATAGATAAAAGCCCAAATGACAGTCCCATTCCCCAAACTGTCATATTTATTATTGGAAAGAAAACCGATCGTCTTGTCCATTGAAGAGATGGTGGGTAATTACTTAATCCTGAGCTTAAAGCACTTAATTCCTTTAAATTATTGATCCATTTAGGATTCAACGAAAAATTAAGAAATCCAGGACCTAAAAACGCGTAAGGCTGGAATAATCTGAACACAATCAAACTTAATACCCCTGCAACAATTAATTTTCGTACTAAAGTTTTCCACTGATTATCAGATAGATCGGAATTAATATTCCGACCTGATAATAGTATTGCAGCAGGAAGAAGAACTGCTGCCACAACAGCATTAATCTTTGATGCTGTGGCCAAACCTAATGCAACCGAAAAAAGCACGAAATAACCAAAACCATCCCAATCACTCAACAAAATATTCCATTTCTGGTGATTTTTCTTTGGGAAAATGCGTGATCGATCAAAGCGCATAACTCTCACAGCAGCAAAAAATGCCAGCATAGTAAAGAAAGTGGTAAAGTTATCGACAATAAAATAATGAGAGATCTGAATGGGTAAAGGTGCACAAGCATAGAATAGCGCAGCAAAAATACCATTTCGTTTAGACTGGAATAAATCCCGTGCGATTAAGTACACTAAAACGATAGTACACAAATCAAAAATACCCGAAAGATATCTCCCGATAATATGTATCTCTGAATAGTTTGTTTGGTTAAGAAATTCTCCTATGTATCGAACAAGAAATATTGGAAGTGTCCCATAAACAAAAAATGGAAATGTCTGGTTTCCGTTTGCATCAAGCACATTGTGTGGATTTAGGGTTGAGTTATTCGTATCAAAGTACTCACGGAGGCTTTCTACGGGTTTGAGTGATGTTTCGACCATGGTAAGAAAGCGTTCATCTGGATGAAGGTGATAATTGTCATCCCAGTTTATCCCAACAAACCGGAAATAAGCACCACCAGCAATAACCAGAATTAAAGCAAAGAGTATTAACCAGCTTTCTCTTTTTTTCGTGTTGATCATATATTCTCAGTGTTTGAATTATTTTAACCCTTTCACAGTATAAATGATGAATTCTTTTCCAGGTATCCTTGAATAGAATATGGCTGTTTCGCCATCTGGAAAATATCTATCCAATACAGATAGAGTTGTACTATCCTCTGGCTTGATAATATACAATTTATCTCCTAAATCTTTTGTAGTATCTGAAATCTCATCTCTCCAAAGAGCAAAATCTCTTCCAGGATAACCAGCATTGAAACCCACCAAACGTGTATCTACCCAGTGGGAATAAGGAACAACATATGCGAGGTCTGGATTTCCTCCAGATTGAACAAACTTATTAATCGCATTTCCAATTTCCGTTGAGTTCCATGCATTCATATCAAACTGTTCTTTATACTCATTGAAGACAATATGATAGTTATTTACAATTGAGATTGAAACAATAATTATCCCTATAGTCCCAGATATTTTTCTTGAAATTCTTTTTGGAAAAGAATTAATAATTGCCTTATTAAAAACAAGAAAACCAATACCAATAATAACAAAAATAGGCACAAATGCACCTGCGCTTCTGTTTAGTGAAGGATTTTCCCCGGGGTAAGCAAGCGATAATATAGAGGGCATCATCAAAATAGGAATGGATACTAACAGAACACCCGCCTCCCAGCTTCTTTCCTTCTTAATTTTCTGAATCAGGGAAATCACACCAACAAAGAAAAGACCAGCGCTTATGAAATCTAACGCAGGCCGATTTGGCACAGAGTGCACCCATATCTGTCCATTATTAAAGAATGGCATAATAATCGAATCCCAAAGGTTTTTCATGAATAGAATAAATACTGGCTCATTAAATGATCGCTCAATTTGAGTAATCCGCGAGAGAGTTCTATAACTAAAACTTTCTGGATGATCAAAACAATACCTGAAGAGAGGAAGAAAGACCGAAAAAGCTCCTATTCCAACGATAAATAAACCAAACATCGTTTGAATATGAAAATTAATCGTGTCTCTATTTAGTAGATATAAAAAAAAGACACTGATAATCAATATAGGCAATATGCGAGAAGAGCTATATCCATGCAAACCCAATCCTAACGTTAATCCGCATAACAAAAAAGAATTGCTGTCTCTTTCCTTTAAACCTCTAATTAAGAAATAGAGAACAGGTGCAGTAAATAACGGATATAAAGAATATCGTAAACCTACCCTCGATATCACATTAGGCCAATACCCAATACCTGCGAGGAGCAAAGCAAACAAACCTCCCCACTTGTTCGATTGGTCCTTCCCAATTAAGAAAATAAACGGCAATGTTAAAAGCCCAAAAATAACTGTACCTATCTTTAAACTCAAGAAATTTAATTCTGTGCCAAATATTTTAATGATCATTGCTGTGAAGTAAAACTGAATCCCTTCCCGTCCTGTATTTCTGGTGAAAAACACCGGGAATTCTCCCCTCAACACATCCATCACATCTAATAGTTTTTCTGCGTGGTCGCTAAACATTTCACTCGGAATTTCATTAATTCTGTAAATTCGAAAAAACAAAATAATAATACTTGTAAGAATCATTAGAGCAATGAAACCCAGATCCTTCTTCTCATGTTTTCCTTTTGAATGCGCTGTGGGATTCCAAATTAGAATGACATAAAATATCATGCCTGCCAGCCACGTAGAAATATTTATCCAGCCAAATTGATTTTCAGAAAATAGAAAAAAAGAAACAATTTGAGAAATAATAAATAAAATAAGAAAAATCTCCTTTTTCTTTAATTGAATTTTTTTTCTTACTGGAATAATTATTTGTTTTTTTATGTGTGGTTGCTGCACAAAACCTGCCCACAAGAACAGCGCGGAGAAGAGGTAAATAACTAGAGCCAACGGCACATATAATCGAGAGGGTTCAAGGAATGCTTGTGCAAGTAACGCTAACCCTGTCCCTAGTAAAATTTTCCCGCTTCCTTTTCCACGAGCGAGATTCCCTTCTTTCAGCTTAATTGGCTGTCCTTTTTCTCCAGCACCAAGGTTAAGGAAATCATGGATATTTATAGTAATCCGAGGATCAAAGAGAGATTTTACGTAATCAAAAATACTAGGATCTTGCATCGTAGGCAATCTTTTTAGATATAAAGAATGTATAAGCCCCTTCAGGAGATTTTTGGTCTAATAAATAGTGCTTTTTTAGCCAAACAGATACAACCCATAAATTCCATTTAGTAGAAATCAGTATCCATTTCCCAAAGATTTTCTTACAAAACCATGATGGAATTCCGAATAAATGCCCCCACTCTAAAATCTTTAAGGATGTTTTTGGAAAATAATTCCAGGATTTTATTATTTCAAATCCCGCCGATTCTAATCTTTCCTCCCATCTGGATACAGGGTCTGGGTGGTAATGGCGTGAAATCTTATTAAAAAAGTGTTGATAGAATTCTGTCCAATTTTTCAACCCCAACCCATTGAGAAATCTCCCCACCGAAAGATTTTTGGTGAAGTTATCATTGGGGACAGTTATTATAAAAATTCCACCATTTTTTAATATTCTTCTCACTTCACTTAAAACAGGTTCAAGTACTTTGATATGTTCAAGAACAGAATTGCTAAAAACAGCGGAAAAATAACCACTCCTGAAAGGCAAGAAACCACCTGATCCACATATATGAAGTTCACAGTTCTTTTTTTGTTTTGCATTCCGCAATTCAAAGAACGCAGGGTCAATTCCAACATCAATAGAGCTAGAAAATGTTTCTGAGGTGAAATGTCCGTCTCCAATACCCAGATCAAGTATAGGTGAGGGCATATTTACATCTTGATAATACCTTCCTTCCACTGCCCGTAAGAATGCACGAAAATAAGGTAGTGAGTATATGTTTTTCCAGAAAAGGTCGAGGTATTCTTTCTCCATTCAGATCCTATAATTCTGAGGAAGGGTTTATTTCTTTATTGATTTCTTCAAATAATTTTATATATTCTTCCGCTACAGAAAACGGAGTATATTGTTCCTTTATTTTTTGATATCCGGTTGAGTACTTTTCCTTATGTTCAAAAATCTTAAAAACTGCCTGTGCCAATTCTTTATAATCCCCGATTGGAATAACCTCGCCCATACCGTGTCTAATCACTGGCTGGCGGACTCCAGGCAGGTTTGATGCGATACTTGGAACTTTATTAATCATTGCTTCAATTTGTACCAATCCAAACGCTTCGGTCGAATTCAAGCTTGGTATTGTTAGAATATCCAAGTTAGGATAGAAGCTTGCCATCTCAAGGGGAGATAACAACCCAAAGAATTTCCAGTTGCCTTTTTCCTGGTAGCGTCTTATCAGCGGCATCAACCTTTCAATATAACGTTCTTCACCAAGGATGTTTTTATATGGACCCGCGAACCACACTTCTGCTTTTGGATATTTTGAGATAATTTCTTCTAGTGCATATAAAAGAACTTCTACACCCTTCTCTGTTGCAAAACGTGCTGCCATACCTATGACAGGATGATTATCAGAAGGATTATGCATCTGCTTGAAAGTTTGAATTTCTAATTCTGAAATTTCTGGCAGTTCGACAGGAGGATTGATCACCACCAATTTTTTTACAAAACGTTTGATAAATTTTGAGTGCTCTGCGTAATCTTGCGTATAAGTAACAATTCGATGGGTGAATATTCCCGCGATATGATTCATCAAATGTACGCCCTGGTTTGCAGCCCAATTTAAAATCCCTTTGGGCATTCTCAAATCGCAATGATACGTGATAACAGTTGGTTTATTATGAATTCTTCCCCTGAATGCTAAACCAGCAGCATCCAATTGGGGAAGATGTAGATGAATCACATCATGCTCTTTGACAAGTTTATTTGCCACTCCTCCCAATGTAGGCATTATCACCCCTTTGCTTACACGCATGATTACAGGTACACGAACAATCCGTACTCCATCAAGGATTTCATTTCTCGAGAGAGCAGAATCATATTGCGATGTAAGCACAGTAACGGAATGGCCCTTTTTAACAAGTGCTTTTGCTAAACGTTCAGCATATATCGTCAATCCACTTGTATGCGGGCGGTAATATGTCAGCTCAATTAATATTTTCATTGTTATTTGTATTTATACGAATAGTTCTTTGTTTTCTGCCACCCATTTATACAGCAATGAAAGACCTTTTCCTACGCTTATCTTTGGAGACCAGCCATATTCATCCTTTATTTTAGAGATATCAGAAATGTAAATTTTCTGGTCACCTGGTCGCCAATCTTGAAAATCCACTGGTATTTCTTTCCCATGAATATTTTCTAAAATTGGGCCAAATTCTCGCCAAATTGAAACAGAATTCTCAATACCCCCACCGATATTAAATATCAAACCTTTTGCATCTTCTTTCCTGTCAATTGCCATATCATAAGCATTCATTAAGTCGTCTATGAAAAGAAGATCTCTTACTTGTTTCCCATCCCCGTAAATAGTGATTGGTTTACCGATTACCGCTGCAATCACAAACCATGCAACCCAACCCTGGTCCTCAATACCGAATTGGCGCTTCCCGTAAATGCAGCTCTGCCTGAAAACAACAGTTGGAATATCATAGATTCTTGAATAATCCCTGACATATTGATCGCCGCATCCTTTTGAACATCCATATGGTGAATGAAAATCCAATAATTGTTTTTCGCTAACACCAGCGTGAAGATCCTTAAATGAATATCGCATCTCTTTTTCAACAACCGTGATGTCTTTAATCTCACCGTAAACCTTATTTGTTGACGCATAAATTATCAGCGGTTTTTCCCCACACAATCTTGCAGTCTCAAGCACATTGAAAGTTCCACCCGCGTTTATACTGAAATCTAATTGTGGATCAGTAACTGATGATGTAACTGCAACTTGTGCCGCTAAATGGATAATCACATCTTTTCCTTGTACAACGGTCCTCAGTTTTTCGTGGTTACGAACATCACCTTCTGTAAATTTAAAAGAATTGTTCTGGATTATTGATGAAATCCATTCCAGATTTTCTCTTGCCCCGTTTCTTGATAAATTATCATATATTGTTACATCATCTCCATTTAATATCCGACGGCAAGCGTAATTTGATCCAATAAAACCAGCCCCACCGGTAATCAGTATCTTTTTTGCCATTTTTTTCAACACCTTTTCTTTAATAATATCTTCAGTATTTTCTTGCTTGGCAGATCGAATCTTCTTAAGAATATCGGAAATAGATTCTCCTTGTTTCGTCACGGCTATTAATCCGAAAGCCGTCGTCATGATTATTTGAATTAAATGAATCACAACAGCTATACCCAAAGATTTTTCAACGCTTATATCAAACACAGAAAGGGCCGCTATCATCGTGCCTTCAAATACACCCAAACCAGCCGGTGCGGAAGGAAGGGCAATCCCTAAGGCAAGAACTCCTTCAGTAAAAATTGCCCACCAGAATTTAACACCGCTATGAATAGTATTAATACCAAAAAAGAGGATAACGGTCCATAAGAGCCATGAAATGATAATCCAAAAAAGAACTGAAATAAATTGCCTCCAATTGATCATAATCGAGAATCCATCAATTACCATCTCTATTTTCGGCAATATCTTTTCCGTGAAGTTCATGTTTCTTTTTCCAATATTCCGCAACCAGGATTTTACTTTTCCAGCGTTCAAAGCTATAAGCAAACCAGATAGTAGAAATAATAAAAAAAGAATAAGTAAGGCAAAAGCAATTGGACGAACGTTGTTTAATTGCGTGACAAATGGGAATGTAACCAGAAACATGGATGCCGCGATAACAAGGTCTAAAGAGCGTTCTACTATAACACTAGAAAATATTGTAAAGGCATGCTCTGAAGCAGGTTTTGAAAATAATATGGTCTTGACCAATTCACCAGAACGGGGGATTAGATTATTGAATAAATATGATTCATTTATTAGTAAAAACGAATCGATAAATTTCACTCTCGGCAGCAATTTCATCCATGCCACAGCCCTTGCAGCTAATGAAATTATTGTCAAAACAACAATAATTAGAATATTTATTAATCCAATTTCTGACATTGAATTGACCAAAACTTTTGTATCTACAACTTTGGATATAAAAAAAGATGCCAAAATACTGATCAAAATACCCGGCAGCCAACGTAGTGTTCTTTTTATTACTGATTCCTTTTTCAATCACCCTCCAATCGCAATACAGCCATGAAAGCTTCCTGCGGAATTTCAACATTCCCAATTTGTTTCATTCGCTTTTTACCCTTTTTCTGTTTTTCCAAGAGTTTTCTTTTCCGGCTGACATCTCCCCCATAGCATTTTGAAGTCACATCTTTTCGCAGAGCTTTCACGTTAGCCCTTGAAATGATCCTTCCATCAGCAGATGCCTGAATAGCCACATCAAACATCTGCCTGGGAATCAATTTCTTCAATTTAGTTACTAATTTTTGGCCTTTTTTATACGACTGCTCACGATGGACAATTGTTGCCAGCGCATCTACGGATTCTCCCCCAATTAACACTTCCAACTTTACTAAGTTTCCTGGTTTATATTCGCGAAATTGGTAATCCATTGAGGCATAGCCGCGGGTTCTTGATTTTAAATCATCAAAAAAGTCTATTATGATCTCTGATAAAGGTACTTCAAACCGAAGCTGAACGCGATTTGGAGCAGGATATTCCTGCTCAATAAAAATTCCATTACGCTTAGTAACTATTTCCATTACAGCGCCATAATACTCAGTAGGTGTAAATATCCATAAATCCATCCATGGTTCCCGAATTTCTTTAATTAAACTCTCTTCTGGTAAATCAACTGGGGAATCGATAAATATGGATTTTCCATCTTGGTAAATAATTTCATATTCCACCGTAGGTGCAGTTAAAACAATATCCAGGTCGTATTCCCGTTCCAATCTTTCCTGAATGATTTCCATATGAAAAAGCCCCAAGAATCCACACCGAAAACCGAAATTTAGCGCCTGTGATGTTTCTGGTTCATAAACCAGTGAGGCATCATTCAATTGCAATTTACCAAGTGCCTCTTTAAGATCTCCATAACTTTCACCTTCAACTGGATAAACTCCAGCATAAACCATCGGCTTTGGATTCTTATACCCTTTCAGTGGTGTCTCTGATGGGTTAGAAGTTGAAGTGATCGTATCACCCACTCTGCATTCCTGTACGGTTTTTAATCCAGTGGCAATGTATCCTACATCTCCTGGTTCCAGTAAATCAATCTCCACCATACCGGGGTTAAAAACACCAATTTCTACTGGCTTAAAATCTAGATCCGTTGCCATTAAACACAGTGAATCATTTATGTTAATTTTACCTTCAAACAATCTTATGTAAGCGATAACCCCCTTAAACAAATCGTAATGAGAATCGAATATCAACGCTTGGGTTGGGTTTTCTTTCATCCCTTTTGGGGGAGGAACTTTCTCTACGATCGCTTTCAACACTTCTTCTACGTTCAATCCTTGTTTTGCTGAGATGCGTATCATTTCAGTAGAGTCAATTCCCAATAAATTACTCAGGTCATCAGCAACATCATCGGGGTGTGCAGAAGGTAAATCTATTTTATTAAGAACTGGGATGATCACAAGGTCAGATTCAAGTGCCAGATAAAGATTTGCTAAGGTTTGTGCTTCAATCCCCTGGGTAGCATCAACAACCAATAATGCCCCCTCGCAAGCCGCGAGTGCTCTACTTACTTCATAATTAAAATCCACGTGTCCTGGAGTATCAATTAAATTAAGTTCATACTCTATGTCATTATACCGATAAGACATTCGCACCGCAGACGCCTTGATAGTAACACCTTTTTCCCGTTCGAGATCCATGGTATCAAGCAATTGATCCACCATCTCTCGTTCAGAGACTGTTCCTGTAACTTGTAAAAGGCGATCTGCCAAGGTGGACTTACCATGGTCCACATGAGCTATTATGCAGAAATTTCTTTTTAATTTAGTTTGCATACCAACCTGTTAGTATACACGATAAGTCTAGTCCACCCTCATTCGCCTTTCATTGGATCAAAGATGAGATATGTGAGATACTCAACATTCCCTTTTGGCCCTTTAATTGGTGATTCAGTTACCCCAATTACATTAAATCCTTCGTTTTGCACAGCAGACAATATGTCTTTTACAACTTTCTGCCGCTCTTTATCGCTTCGGATAACTCCCCTTCCTTTTGCAGCAATTTTCCTGCCTACTTCAAATTGGGGTTTTATCAAGGCGATTACTCGCATTTTTGTTTTTTGTTTACACCAATTTTTTACGATCGGGAAAATTCTCTTCAGAGATATAAAAGAAACATCAATTGTTACCAGCTCAATAGGTTCAGGAAAACCTTTTACATCCTTTACATTTACCCTCTCCATAACAATCACATTCGGGTTATTACGCAAAGAAAAATGAAGTTGGCCAAATCCTACGTCTACCGCATATACTTTCTCGGCTCCATTTTGTAAAAGGCAATCTGTAAATCCGCCTGTCGATGCGCCAATATCCGCACAGATTTTTCCTTCAATATCATTTATATTAAATTCGGCGATCGCTTTTTCCAGTTTTAGCCCACCTCTAGAAACATACTTGGGTTTAGCCCTAATCACAATGTGACAAGAAGGATCAAATAATTCGGATGATTTGTGAACAAGTTGACCATCCACCCTTACCTCTCCTGCCATTACTAACCGCTGAGCTTTATTACGGCTTTCGGCCAGTCCTGAATTTGTTATTAAAATGTCTATCCTTCGTTTCTTCATAATTCCTATGTGCTAATTCTAATCTGCAAATGTGATAATATTTTTAAATGCTAATAGATATTATTAAAACTTTCCGAATTAAGCAATGGATTAAAAATGTTTTTCTCTTTGCTGCCCTCGTGTTTGATGGTCAATTGTTCGATATTGATTCATTTTCTCATACATTGGCCGGCTTTCTAATTTTTTGTTTATTATCAAGTAGTGTTTATACTCTAAATGATGTCTTTGATAAAGAAGCAGACAAACAGCATCCAGTAAAAAGAGGGCGCCCTATAGCATCCGGAAAAATTCCTTTGCGCACGGCCGTCTTTATCGCACTTCTAATGAGCTTCCTAGCTTTTATTGCTGCATACTTCCTTTCTCTTTCCTTTCTTATCCTAAGTGGTGTTTATCTTCTAATGAATATCCTCTATTCAAAATGGTTAAAACACATCCCCATTTTAGATGTTATGATCATCGCGACAGGATTTGTTCTCCGGGTTGCCGCTGGTGTTTCTTTGATTAAAGTAGATAGATTTTCCCCCTGGTTATATGTTGTTACTACACTGCTATCCTTGTTTATTGGATTCGGAAAAAGGCGGGCGGAACTGGTTCTTTTATCAAAAGACGCTAACCAGCACAGAATTGTTTTTGATGGGTATTCACTCCTTTTCCTTGACCAATTAATCACGATCGTTTCAAGCACAACTATCATTTCATACAGTTTATATACTTTTTCTGCGCCCAATTTACCTGAAAATCATTCAATGATGCTGACCATACCCTTTGTTCTTTATGGAATATTTCGATATTTGTATCTCATTCAAATAGAACAATCAGGTGGAGCTCCAGAAGAACTAGTTCTAAAAGATAAACCCTTACAACTATCTGTTTTTTTCTATGGGATCAGTGTTCTAATGATTTTCTATTTTATATAAATTTATGCCCGCAATTATCTCAAAGGCCTCGGGGAAGATTATCTTGTTCGGTGAACATGCCGTTGTCTATGGTTATCCTGCTATTGCTGTACCAATAAACACAGTCCAAGTAAAAGTGTCAATTCTTCCCTCCATTAACAAGAAGCAGTCTATCATTAAGCTTCGCAATATTAATTGGCACGATGATGTTCTTTTCACTGCGCTTGATAAAAATGACCCTATTCGAATATCTATTAATAATGTATTCGCTCTAATCAACCAAAATCCTCCTCATTTTGAGATGATCGTCTCTTCAACAATACCGATTGCCGCTGGTTTAGGCTCCAGCGCAGCCTTGGCTGTAGCTATCACAAAGGGGATGAGTCAATTTTTAGGCATTAACTTATCTAATGACGAAATAAATGCATTAGCCTATAAATCCGAAGTGATCCAACATGGTTCTCCCTCTGGAATAGACAATAGTGTTATCACATTTGGTCATCCAATGCTCTATAGTAAAACAAAAAATATCTCTCAAATTGAGATAAAGAATACTATTCATATCCTCCTTGCGGATACAGGAAAACGCACATTAACCAAAGATGTAGTAACCCTTGTGAAACAAAGCCTGGATAAGAATCCGGATTTCATCAAACCAATTCTGGCTGAAATTGGGGGTTTGGTAGAGGAAGCCGCCGAAGCATTACTTTACGGAAAGTTAAAGAAAATAGGCAGCTTAATGGTTCGCAATCACATTGCTTTAAAAAAATTAGGGGTTTCCTCAAATGAGCTTGACCAATTGGTTGAATCCGCTTTAAATAATGGTGCATTGGGAGCTAAATTATGTGGAGGAGGAAAGGGCGGATACATGGTCGCTATTTGCGAACCTGCGTCCTGCGAAAGAGTTAGTTCAGGTTTAGTTGCAGACGGAGCAACACATATAATATCCACTACAATCGTTGGTTCGTTTAAAGGATAATTATTTATGTTGATATTCCTAAAACTTGGTGGATCCCTAATTACTAATAAAGACATCCCCTTTTCTGCGAGAAAAGAAACACTAAAACGTTTAGGATCTGAGATCGCAAGATCGATTGACATGTTTCCCAAGTTGGAATTGCTTATCGGTCATGGATCTGGGTCATTTGGACACTCTGCCGCCGCACAATTTGGAACGCGGACCGGCATCCGTTCAGTGAAAGATTGGCTGGGGTTCCAGAAAGTATGGTTGGCCGCACATCAATTAAACCAAATTGTGATCAATGAGTTTCTTGACATAGGGCTGCCTATCATTTCCCTGCCAGTTTCCGCGTCTCTTGTTTCAAAAAACAATAAGGTTCACCAGTGGAATATTCATCCAATTATTTCAAGCTTAGAAAATCATCTCCTGCCAATAGTGTTCGGGGATGTAGTTATCGATAGAGAATTAGGGGCAACTATTTTTTCTACCGAAGAATTGTTCTCATACTTAGTCACCTTTTTACACCCGAACCGCATTCTTTTAGCTGGGAAAGAAAGCGGAGTGTATTCAGATTATCCGCAAAATCAGGATTTAATCCCGCTGATTACCCCAGATTCTTACCCATCGATTTCCAATAAAATTAGTGCTTCCGCATCAACAGATGTAACCGGAGGAATGGCTTCGAAAGTAAGAAACATGCTAAACATAATCACGCTTGAAGAAAATTTATCTATTGATATTTTTTCCGGGGAAGAAGAAAATAATCTCTACAAAGTTATATCCGGCGACAAAATAGGGACTAGACTTTCTCGCTGATCACTTAAAATCCAAAAAACCTTATAGTACAATCTATCCATCGAGGGCTTTGTAAATACCATGCATGATCCTATTTTTTTGACTGAAGAAGGAATACAAAAAATCAAAGAAGAACTTAAAGAATTAAAAGGGTCTGCCCGCGCTGAATTAGCTGTCAGATTAAGGTCGGCCATTGAAATGGGAGATCTTTCTGAGAATGCTGACTATATTAAGGCAAAAGAGGACCAAGGGTTCACAGAAGGTAGAATCCAAGAATTAGAAGAAACCCTTAAACGAACAAAAGTAATTAACCTGCCAAATAATTCATCTGATAAAGTTCAAATTGGGTCAAGTGTAGTTGTAAAAGAAGAAGGGTACGGACAGGAGCTCATTCACATTGTTGGATCAAAAGAAGCAGATCCAAAAATAGGCAAATTATCTTATGAATCTCCTATTGGAAGCGCTCTTCTTGGACATAAAATAAGTGACATCGTACGTGTAAAAACACCAGAAGGTGGAATCAATTTTAAAATTATCGAAATTAAATAAAAGAAACCCGGATAAACCGGGTTTCTTTTATTATGTATTATTATTTTGGCCAAACAGACACTTCTAGTGTAAGTCGTGAAAAATAACTGTTTTCAGGTAAAGGCCCGCGAGCATATACCATATCAATCACATTGGCTTCTAATTGGAGAGATTCGGTTTCCATTAAGAAACGCATACCTGGCTCAATTAAAATTGGTTCTCCTTTAGAAAGAAGCCTCTGCCGCAAAGCAGAATCATTATTTGCGTGCTCACTCATTAGCACTTTAGTAACAGTCTGAATATCATTCTTGTCAAACAACCAAACCTCAAGCGCTGTTACTTTTTTGGGATCACCTACACCAATTGTTTCTGCAATTCCAACACCACATTCTCCTAAAAACTCACCATTCACAGAGTCTATGCTAAAAGAATCATCATATAAATCGTCACCCTGGCGATAGGTCGTCATGAATTGTGCTAATGGCGAATCTTTTCCAGATTTTTCTTTTTTCTGTTTCACTTTTTCATCATCATTTTTTGGGATCACGAATTTCGGCGCTTTTATTTTCCTTCCACCACTTTCACCCTTATTTCTTCTGATCATCAGAAATATCAATATTCCACCAGCAACGAGTGTAAGTAAAATCAGGATCGCAAGAGGAAGAATTGAGATCGTTTTTACTTCCGGAATTGGTTCATCTTCTAAACCCAAGTAACCTAATTCCGTTTCTTCTTCAACAGATTCTTCTACTTCAATTTCAGGAATGCCAACCTGAGAGCCAACGATCTCTTTAAAAGCATCAATTTCAGCAGCAGAAGTAAATCGACAAACCGCTGGTGTAATTGTATTCAATAATTCATCGGCGTTTTCACCTATTCCGTCCCAACGAAGTTGCATCAGTTGATAATCCTGGTTTCGTATATAAGAATCGATCGTCATACAAAGGTAGTCTCTTTGGTAATCAATCTGCAGATCGGTTGGAGCAGCATCAACCCATTTCACTGGTAGCAAGCCCCAACCCAGTGCAACAAGGCCTATAACCATCCCTACTATTAATCCGACTATACCAAAACCGATCGGATTCTTTAAAAAATCTTTTATTTTATCCATATTCATTTCTCCTGTAATTTGACAAGATCAATACAATGTATAGGATGCAAGTTTTATGCCGCTTCCTCAATGGCAATATTTCCTGACGCAAATACTTCATCGCAACCAAGACACAAGAACTCTTTTTTATTCTTTGTTACCAATATACCACCACAAGCAGGGCAGCTGGCTTTTACAGGTTTCTTCCATGATGTAAAATCACAATTTGGATAATTTTCGCATCCATAAAAAATACGGCCTTTTCTGGTTTTACGCAGGACAATATCACCGCCATCTTTCGGGCAAGCGACACCAATCTTTTCTAAAAATGGTTCTGTATGTTTACACTCGGGATAATTACTGCAACTAATGAATTTACCGAATCTACCCCATTTGACAATCAACTCGTTTCCACATTTTGGACAATTCCTACCAATCTTTTCTGGTTCTGTTTTTATTTCGGGCATTTCTTTCTGAGCAAGTATAAATTTCGGCTCAAAATCTTTATAGAAATCCGCGATCAAATCATTCCATTTCCGTCTGCCGTGTGCAATTTCATCTAAATCTTCTTCCATCCGGGCAGTGAAATTTACTCCAAGAATATCAGGGAAATATTCAATCAGAAGGTCGTTCACTAAAATCCCGGTCTCGGTTGGAAACAGACGTTTGTTTTCTCGTTCTACATACCCTCGAGCCTGGATCGTCGAGATCGTTGGTGCATATGTTGAAGGTCTGCCAATTCCGAATTCCTCTAATGCTTGTATCAATGAAGCCTCGGTAAACCTGGGCGGCGACTGAGTAAAATGCTGGGCAGGGGAAAGTTTAAATAATTTCACCTCACTCCCCTTTTCCAATCCTTTTGGAAGTTTCAATTTTCCATTCTTTTTCTCATTCACATCTTCATCTTTTGCTTCTTCATAAAGCACAAGAAATCCAGCGAAAAATAATTCAGAACCAGACGCGCGAAACTGATAATCATCTGTCGCATTCTCGCTATTCACAACAATCGAAATTGTTGTGTAAATTGCCGCTTGCATCTGTGAGGCAACGAAACGACGCCAAATTAATCGATAAAGTTTAAATTGTTCTGGTTTTAAGAACGATTTAATTTTCTCAGGCAAATTCATTGTAGACGTCGGTCGAATCGCCTCATGCGCTTCTTGCGCTTTAGTAACCTTGGTTCGATATGTGTTTACCTTGTCAGGAAGAAATTCCTTTCCATGCGTATCTTTAATATGTTTTCTAACTTCTTTAATTGCTACATGCGAGATATTTGTTGAATCAGTTCTCATATAAGTGATCAAACCTGTTTGGCCGCCATTTCCAATGTCGATTCCTTCATATAGTTGCTGAGCAACCCGCATTGTCTTCTTGGCAGTAAAACCCAACTTCCGTGAAGCCTGCTGCTGTAGAGTGCTAGTAATAAAAGGAGCATAAGGTTTTCTTGTTCTTTTCCCTTTCTTAATTGCTCCTACTATGTACTTTGCTTCTTTTAACTTCGGAAGGAGTTTTTCAACATCCTCAAGTTTTGATAAAAGCGGGTCGTTTCCATTTATCTTAGATAATTTTGCGCAAAAAGACTCAGGTTGGCCTAAAGGTTTAAATTCAGCATCTATAGACCAATATTCCTTCGGAATAAAAGTTTCAATTTCGCGCTCTCGTTCCACCACTAATCGCAATGCAACAGATTGAACCCGTCCAGCTGAAAGACGGCCGCGCACTTTTTCCCATAGAAGAGGGGTCAAATTGTATCCAACCAAACGATCTAAGATTCTCCGCGCTTGTTGCGCATCAACGAGATCGGAATCAATAATCCGTGTATTTGAAAAAGCTGCTTCAATTGCTGGTTTGGTAATCTCATGAAAAACAACCCGTTTTACACGTTCCTCATCAAGCTCGGCAGCTTCCATCAAATGCCATGCAATTGCTTCACCTTCCCTATCAGGATCAGTTGCAAGAAAAATCTCTTCAGCTTTTTTTGCTTCTGCTCTCAGTTCTTTTACAATTGCACGTTTTTCATTAGGAATTCTATACTTTGGTTGAAAATTATTTTCCACATCAACTGACAATTGTGAACGAAGAAGGTCCCGTACGTGCCCAACGGACGCCCGAACGGTATATCCTTTTCCTAAAAAATTTCCAACGGTTCGAGCTTTTGCTGGTGATTCTACGATGACCAGCTTGCCTTTTCTCTTGATTTCCTTTTTCACACGCGGTGGAGCAACCAACCCTTCATGCATCTCGGTACGACCCATCCGATAAAGTTTTGTACCGCAAACCTTACAAATACCTGTTGTTACTGGTGTTGACCGAGAATTAAATCCCGCCTGTGGGTTTTGTATTTCCCGTTTTTCTTTACATTTAAGGCAATAAGCTTCCAAAACAACTCCTAAAGATAATTATCTAAATCCTTTTTCTTTATTTTCTTAATAACCTGGCGAATCTTTTGTGTTTCGCCTCTCTTGCATATTAGCAAAGTATTTTTATGATCTATTACTACTAAATCCTTCACTCCCACAACCGCTATCAACTTTTCCCCATCAGTTGATTGGACGAAAATATCTGTAGAATCCACATTTACCACATGGCGAGCTAACTGGACATTTCCGTTCTGATCCGCTTCTAAAATCGCAAAAAGCGAATCCCAACTTCCCACATCTTTCCAGCCCAAACCCTGTACAGGCAGTACAACCACATCCGAAGCGCCCTCCATAATACCATAATCAATTGTCTGTGGTTGAATCGTCTCCCAAATATCCACTATTTCACCAACTTGATGGTTGTCTTGAATGCGGGCCTGGATTTGCTTCAATTTTTTATATAATTCAGGCATTTGCTTACTGAACTCATCTAAAATTGAATCGACTGACCAGATGAACATCCCGGAATTCCAATAATACGAACCCGCATTGATATATTCCTTCGCTGTATTTATGTCAGGTTTTTCTTTAAACTGTCTTACTTTATAACCATCCAATTCTTTGATCTTTTCTCCAGCCTCAATATATCCATACCCAGTAGCCGGAGATGTTGGTTCAATGCCCAATGTGACAAGGAATCCTCTCCTTGACGCAATTTTTGCTTGAACTAATAAATCCTGGAAATACGGCACATTTTCAATTACATGGTCTGCAGTTAGAACTGCCATTACAGCATCCGGGTCAATTTTCTGTAAATAAGCCGCAGCCATCCCAACAACCGACGCCGTCCCCCTTGGCATTGGTTCAATCAAGTAATTTTCTAGTGGTAATTCCGGAGCTTCTTCTCTGAGCTTAGCAACCTGCTCCTCTACAGTGACTATAAAAATATGATCGGATTTAAATAAACCGCTTAGTCGATCTAAAGCTATGCGAAAAAGCGATTTATCCTTAATAATCTTTAATAATTGCTTAGGTGTATCTCTTCGGGAAAGTGGCCACAATCTTGTTCCTCCACCTCCAGCCATAATAACCGCATAAAAATGTGTGTCCATCACGCCTCATAATTTTCAGATTCATCAGAAACAGATTGATACATCATATTTCCAGCTTTTCGAACAAATCCTTTTAATTCCATCATAACCAAACTCGCAGAGACTTTATCTGTTGATAATCCTGTGATTGATTTTATATCATCAATATGAAGAGGTTCATCACGTATGGTATTCAAGAGCAGCAATTCTAAATCATTTTTTGGCAGAACATTTTGCACATATCTAAATTCAGCGAACTGCTCCATATTCAAAGCCAAAAGCAATTCATTGAAATTTAGAAGCGGAGCGGCACCATCACTAATCAATCTGTTGGTCCCCCGGCTCCTTGGTGCATATATTGAACCAGGAACCGCGAAAACATCTCTTGACTGTTCCACCGCAAATTTTGCCGTAATTAATGCTCCGCTCTTTTCGTCAGCCTCCACAATCACAACCGCCTTTGAAAGACCAGAAATTATTCGATTTCGAGGTGGAAAATTAACCGCCTCAGGTTGAGTGCCTGGATAAAATTCGCTTACCAGCACGCCATGGGTTCTTATTCTCTCTGACAGATCTCTGTTTTCAGGAGGGTATATCACATCTAATCCACTCCCGAAAACCGCAATTGTCCTCCCACCAGCATCTAATGCAGATTGATGTGCTATTGTGTCAATTCCACGAGCCATGCCGCTTACTACTGTTATCCCATTCGATGCTAAAAACCGAGAGAGCTCGATTGCTACTTGCTTGCCATATGATGTTTTTCTGCGAGTACCAACGACAGCAACAGAACAATAATCCTCATCAACAAATGACCCTTTGATATACAGCACAGGGGGAGGATGCTTTATAGATTGAAGTAATTTTGGATAACTGTCATGATCGAATGTGACTACTGATATATCTAATTGCTGAATCAAATCCCATTCTTTTTCAAGATCGATTTCACGGCGCAATTTCAGAAATGTATTAACAACTTTCTCTGGCAATCCCGCTTTTCGCAATGATGCCAAATCTGATTTCCATGCCTGGGAAAGATCACCAAAATAATCCAACAGCATCTTCGTCCGTACAGAGCCGATTCCACGAATCTGATCAAATCCGATCCAATACCGTCGATCGTCCATCAGCGCCACTCTTGGAGTTTCACAATCATTTTCTTATTCTTAATATCCACATTTTTTACAACATCTTTTATTGCTGGTATCAAGACCTCCTTTGCACCCTGGTCTTCTGGTTTGATAATATACACATCGTTTGCACCTGTGCAAATAATTTCCACAAGAAAGCCAATCTCTTGATCTTCAGTTGAAAAAACCCGCATACCTAAAAGATCGTGGTGATAATATTCATTATTTGTTAGGACAGGTAAATTTTTATCGTGAATATATACTATCTGGTTTCGAAAAGAGCCCACAGAATCCACTGAATAGTTGCCTTCAAAGGATATTAGGTATTTTTTCCCCATCTTTCTTATAGTATCAATTTTAAATGGAATATGGTTTTCACCAATATACACTTGTTTTCCTTTGGTTAGTCGTTCAGGAAAATCCGTGAGCAACCCCACCGATACTTCACCTTTCAGACTATGCGGTTTATAAATTTTAGCAACCGCTAAAAAAACAGGCTTACCATTATTTAGCAAGCCTGATTGG
>Ga0255393_10027_pt1 | contig 22336 bp, 20 predicted proteins | sample ANMaggSeSYBR01C8_FD_182122 | JGI IMG/M metagenome (GOLD analysis project Ga0255393, IMG submission 182122) | Sediment cell enrichment communities from methane seep in Santa Monica Basin, California, United Staets - ANME aggregate JGI... | ecosystem: Environmental > Aquatic > Marine > Cold seeps >... | reverse complement strand
CATTCCCCCGCGTGGAATCTCACGCCTGGCGCTGTCCATCGTCGCCATCAAGCGTGCGTTCTTGACTAAAAGCGTAGACATTCATCGCTCCTTTTCATCACGCTCTTATTATAACTTAATTGTCGGACAAAGTCATACTTATAAATGTCCTCAATTTCCTATTATTTTAATAATAATGCACTTGCGTTCTATGTTTTTATAAAATTAGATATATTATTGGTTAAATTGCGCAATTATTACTTCTATTAACCAATTTTCTTATCGCTTGTTGGATAAATACAGCCAGTATCATGCCCACAACTCCAAATACTACTGCCAGCTCTTCCCACAGAGCTGTCTCTGTGTCAGGTTTACCCTTCATCCGCAAGCATAACGCGTCAAACAAGTTCCCCCAGGCATTTCTGATCATGATCGCACGAATATGCGTAAGAATATCCCGTGTCATGACTTCTCCATATATTTTATGCATACGCTGCACTGTTACAAATTTCGGCTTGCCATCCGTTTCTGCGTAATACCGTGCAAAGTAAAAAGCCGCTTCTTGAATTTCTAGTCATTTGTCACTTAAACATATTTCCTTTACAAAGGGGAGAATTTCTTCTTTCTAGTTTATTCACTGATTTATTGAAGACCTCAGAATACTTTCGGTACCCACATTGGTACACGCCGAATATAATTACGATATTTATCCCCAAAAATTCCCAGCATTAATTTCTCCTCATGTTTCGCCATCCATTGGTAAACAAGCATAACAAACAAAAATACAGCCGCACCTAAAAGAGAAAGCGTCAGTGACAGCACACCAAGATAAACCAGCATAGCCCCAAGGTAAATTGGATGACGTACCTTAGAGAACATGCCTTCTGTGATCATGATTGGTTCTGGACGAAGATCATGAAACACAATCTGGATGCCGCGAAGTGCCAACCACCCGCCAAAAGCAATCAAAACCAACCCAATCGGAAATCGTATAATAAATGGGATCTTACCTCCAAAACAATCATGTGTTTGGAAAAAGAAGTAATCTGCCATGGTTACAACAGAAAATATGATCAGCATGATCAGCTGCAAGGTATCCCCAAAGGGATGCTCACCCGCGAGGTCCGGTCTATTTTCATGATCCTTGTATAACTCTTCATTGATAATGGGTTTTTCTGTCATTTCGTCTCCATTAATTTAAATTAAGAAAGTGGATATTGTACTGCACCTTGTTATATTAATTATGGCAAATTGATCCGTTGAATCCAATAATATAAATATATGTAAAATTATTAGTATTGATAAAGTTTTTTACCCAGAGGCTAATAAAAATAAAATATCGTGTGCATCGTTTCAAAATACGCATGACTGAGGACCAACGAAAAATTAGAAGAATTTTTAAATTCTCTGGAAGGGGAAATAATATCAATTATTCCCAACGTCTGCCATATTGGTTTTATCCACGTCGATTTCGTCCTGATCGTTGAAAAGATCACTTGATTTTATTCATATCCAATTGGCTCAACATGCACGTAAGCACGGTCCACTTCAGGAAAAGCGGTTAACGCATCAATTGCCTGGTCGCAAATAGTATGTGCCTGATTCAAAGACAATTCTCCATCCACATTGATGTGCATATCAACCACCAATTTTGGTCCAGCATATTCGGTAATGATATGATGGACATCCTCCACGCCACCTATCTTTCTAACCGCTTCAATAAATTCTTTTTGCTGTTCAGGATCGGCTCCTGCACCGGTCAGGTATCCCAAATTTTCACGCGCTTGATCAAAGACAGCTTTAAAGATCAACAGCGCTACAAAAATCCCTGCGGATGGATCTAGCAAAGGATGAATATATTGTGAACCCAGAATTCCAAAAGCCACTGCTGCTGAAGTCCATACATCGCTGATATTATCCTTGGCCGCTGCTTCCAAACCTGGGCTGGCAGTTTCACGAGCCATCTTCCTAACCAGGATAAACATGATCGCCTTGATACCAACACTAACGGTCAGCACTATCAGAGGAATACCTATAATGATCGGTTTTCCCCCCTCAAAAAAACGGGTAAGAGAAGAACGCCCTGCTTCAAAACCTGCGAATGCCATTGATAATGTAACAATCAATGCCGCAAAAGGTTCGAACCGGCTGTGCCCCTGTGGATGGCTGAGATCCGGCGGCCGCTGAGACACCCACAATCCAATCACCAGCAGGATCGAATACAGCACATCAGAAAAAGAGTTGGCTGCATCCGCATACATAGCAGATGAACCACTCCAATTTGTAGCAAATGATTTGATCACTGCCAGGAAAATATTCCCGGTTAACGTGATAAGCATAGCCCGCTGATATGATATCGGCGTTCGATTTTGCTCATGGAAACTTCTTATCCAGCGCACCATTCAACCTTTAATTACATAAACCGCATTAAGTATAAAGCTTCTTTCCTGATGAAAATAACCTAGATCTCCTTATTTTCCATTTTCCAGAATTTGAAAACAATTGTAAAAAGCCAATCTACAAAAGATGCTATAAGCACACCAGCTGCATACACGATGATATCTATCGGGTTAAAAGTCCGCCCCAGTATATAAAACCCAAAAAACTGCCCCACCTCTGCAAGAGTAGCCATCAAGAACACAATTCCCGCTTTTACCCACCATTTCTGCAGAATCGCAACTTTATTCTCGCTTATCATGAGCAAGAAATAAAAACCAAAGGGGAGAGCCAAGTCAGAAAAATAACTGGCACTTAATATGAACATGGGCTCATTTGAATTGCGGCCAATACCAACCACATGCATCAAGGCCAATAAAATCTCGATCCCGATTATGAGATATTTTTTCTTTTGATTACTTTTCATGGCCCTAAGTGAATAACATATATCAGTGCCAATACAGAAAACTATTATTGATCTACTGTTTATTAAATCTGCTGCCCTTTAAACTGGCTCATATACAGATTATTGTAAAAACCCTTCATCGCGAGAAGTTCTTCATGATTGCCCTGCTCGATGATCTCTCCCTCGTTAATAACCAGCACATAATCCGCATCACGGATTGTGCTTAAACGATGTGCGATCACAAAGCTGGTGCGCCCCTCCATCAACCGCAGCAGCGCAGTTTGAATGCGTGCTTCTGTGCGTGTGTCAACACTGCTGGTTGCTTCATCTAAAATTAGAATGCCGGGGTTTGCCAGGATCGCACGGCTGATCGCAAGAAGTTGGCGCTGCCCCTGGCTAAGATTACTGGCGCGCTCAGATAACTTTGTTTGGTATCCATTTGGAAGTTGGCGAATGAAAAGGTCTGCATCGGCCATTTTTGCTGCATCAATACACTCTTCGTCTGTAGCGTCCAATCGACCATAACGGATGTTTTCCATCACTGTGTCTGAGAACAAGAATGTATCCTGAAGGACAATCCCTAAATTTTTACGCAGATCATCTTTTTTAATTTCCCGGATATCCTTCCCATCGATACGTATGCTACCGCTGTCAATATCATAAAAGCGGGTCAGTAAGTTGATGATGGTTGTCTTACCAGCGCCTGTCGGCCCGACTAACGCGATAGTATGGCCAGTTCGCGCTTCAAATGTCATATCTTTGATGACTGGCACACCTTTCACATAACTAAAGTGTACATTTTCAAATTCAACATGCCCTTCCACATCCGGGAATGCGACCGCGGTCGGTAAATCTTTCAATTCCGGTTGGGTGTCAATGATCTCAAATACCCGCTCTGCGCCTGCGAGGGCAGATTGGAGAGAGTTATACATATTGGAAAGCTGCCTTACAGGTTGGAGAAATTGACGGCTATAGGTAATAAAAGTCGCGATCAATCCAACCGTTACCAACCCTTTTATTGCAAGCCATCCACCCAACCCGGCTAGAGTAATCACGAAAAGATTGCCCAGCTGGCCAGTGAGCGGCATTAATAGAAAGGCATACGTATTTGCGGTTTTTCCGGTTTCATATACCGCCTGATTGTGTTCCTTGAAAGTTGATATGGCAGTTTCACTTCGCCTAAAAGCCTTAACTACACGCTGTCCGCTGATTGTTTCCTCGATAGTACCATTTAGCTGGCCAAGTTGTTTTTGCAGATCTCGAAAACCTCGTCGCGTGTATTTTGCTATGAACATTGTGAAAAACGCCATAATCGGGACAACTAAAACGGATGCTAAAGCCAGCCATACATTCAAGGCAAACATCGCAATTAATATTCCAACCAGCGTAAGTATATTTGCAACTAATGATGTAACATTCAATGAGATCGCGTGATTAACCGCATTAATATCATTCGTCAGGCGGCTCATCAAATCTCCAGCTGGATTGCGATCAAAGAAGCTTAATGAAAGCAATTGCAGCTGATGGAAGAGATCAGTACGCATCTTCTTTAATGCTTTCTGCGAAGCATTTGCCATGATCCAATTGGCTATCGCTCGCAACCCCACGGAAAACACGGACGCAGCCAACATGATCAGAGATATCCGTGTTAATCCAGGAAGATCTTTCTCTGTAATGTATTCGTCAATTGCGATACCCAGTAAGTAAGGACCCGCTAATCCCGCCAACGAATATAGAACTACCAGGATGAATACAATAATTAATTCTTTCTTATATGGTTCAAAATAGGAGGCGATGCGTTTTAAAGTTACTTTCACATCTTTTGCTTTCTCTACTGAACGCGAACCGCGTCCCATTCCATGCATTCCTCCGCTGGGTCGTTTGCTTTGCTTTGTTTGTTCTGCCATCGATTATTCTCCGGTACTAAATTGCTTATTTTTTTCCATTGGTTGATAACTGGTTGCCATCGCCCAGTTGGGAATCATAGATCTCCTGATAGATTGGGCTGGTTTTCATCAATTCTGTGTGAGTTCCTTCCGCGGCGATCTTTCCTCGGTCGATAACAATAATCTTGTCAGCCCGCAGTACAGTACTGATGCGCTGAGCAACCACAAAAGTTGTACTTTCCTTGATTACTTTTTCTAATGCGTCCTGGATCTTTGTTTCGGTTTCCACGTCCACAGAACTGGTGGAATCATCCAGGATCAGAATTTCAGGTTTCAACAAGATCGCTCTCGCAATCGCAATACGCTGCTTTTGTCCACCAGATAGGTTTACTCCCCGTGCCGCAATTGGGGTGTCATACCCTTTTGGAAGTCCCATGATGAAATCATGTGCCTGAGCAGCTTTCGCAGCAGAGACCACCTCTTTCTCACTCGCGTTTGGTTTTCCATAACTGATATTCTCCCGGACTGTACCAGAAAACAAGATCGTTTCCTGCGGAGTTATTCCAATATGTGACAATAGTGAGTCCTGCTGGATATCCTTGATATCGTGTCCATCGATCATCACCCTTCCCTCCGACACATCATAAAAACGGGGAATCAGGTTGACTAAAGTTGATTTACCAGAACCTGTTGCACCCAAGACAGCTACATTTTGGCCCTGTTCAACAGTAAGATTGATTTCATCTAATACTTTCTCTTCACAATTTCCGTTATAAAAGAAACTGACCTTTTCAAATTCAACCCGCCCTTCAATCGAATCAGGCAGCTTCTTAGCATCAAGTGCGTCCTGTATCTCCGGGACAGTGCTGAGCACTTCATCAAGCCGTTCTGCCGAAGCCATCCCGCTGGCCACTACATTAGCAAGCATAGCCATTATCAACAGCGGAGTCATTGTTGTCATTAAATAATTTGAAAACGCAACGATTCCGCCAACAGTCAGATCACCGTTGATCACTTGTTTGCCGCCAACCCAAACGATGATTAGTACTCCAATGTTGATCAAGAACATCAACATCGGGAAAATCAGAGAAATGTACTGCATGACTTTTATATGAATTCTGGTGTATTCTTCGTTTACATCTTCAAATCGTTTCTTTTCATGCTGCCTGCGAACAAATGCTTTAACCACTCGTACACCAGCAATATTTTCCTGAAGAACATTATTAACATTATCCAATTTTTTCTGCAGTTGCCCAAAGATTGGCCCTAATTTCCAAATAAATAGCAGGATCAATATTAATGTCAGCAGCAGCAGCGGAACAATTTTCATTGTTAAACTGGCATTCGTCGTTACCATCAAGGTAATGCTCCCAACGATCAGCAGTGGACCTCGAGTTCCGATACGCATGCTCATACGGTATGTCTGCTGCAAAACGCTAATATCACTCGTCAACCGTACAACAAGATCACTGGTTTTTAATTGATCAAGATTTGCATATGACAATTCCTGGATCTTCACAAAAATCGCTTCCCGTAAATCACGAGCAAAAGCTTCTCCGACTTGCACTGATAGCATATTATTTCCAATAGAAAATAATGTGCTCAGCACTGATATCCCAAGCATTATTAGTGTAGTATTGGCCACGAGTGTTAGATCATTCTTATAAATCCCCTCGTCAATGATGCGCTGCACCAACCTGGGAATGGTTAGATCCATAAATACTACACAAATCAAAAAGATCATTGCGAAAACCACTTGTTTCCAGTATGGTTTTATAAATGAAAGGAATTTGAATATTTTTTTCATTGGATACCTACTCCTTAGTACTATGATCGATTACTTTTTTCATGCCTTTCAAAGCAGAGGACATTATTCGCAGTTCCTCGTCGCTGAGAATTGAAAATTGCTCAACAAGGATCCCTCCATACTTGTTATGCAGATTTTTGATCAACTTCTTTCCTTTATCTGTCAAAGATAGTTGTATATTTCGGCGATCATCTGGGTCACGTTTGCGATTTACCAACCCATTATTGACCAAATCATCAACCGATCGGCTAACATTTGGGCGACTGACATGCATACAGTTTGCCAAAGCACTTACAGATGCGTCCCCTTGCGAGATACGGCGAATGGTATGAAATTGCGAAGAAGTAATTCCATATTCACCGGACGCTAATTCATGAATCTGGGCACGCATGATGTGCCATAACGGAAGCATAACCCCCCGAAATAACTCCAGGGTTTCCATCAATAATTTTGAATTTCTTCTATTTTCTTTCATATTCAGTTCACATCTTAATAATAGTTAACTTTCTTATTAGTTAACATAATCAACTATTATATGGGGTTTTTCCCTATTGTCAAGGCTCATTTTTTTTTATTACAATCAATATATAATTGGGGAAATTAAATAGAACAATTGTAATTTTTCGTTTTATAAGAGTACCATAATAGCAGTCCCTCGGGAGTGAGGATTTAAACAATATTTTTCAATCTAGGAGAAGAAATGAAACTAAAACAACACCAAGTCATTTTCACAATAGTGGTCTTACTGGCAATAACAACAGCATGCGGTTTCAGTGCAAGCACCGCAAATATACGAAATGCCTACATGGCTCGATTTATTATTGAAGAACCCAAAGAGACAACTGTTTTTTCTCAAGATGAGGTTTTCTACGCAATAGTCGATCTGGCTAACGCACCAGATGACACCATCACCAAGGCAATCTGGTATGCCGTCGATGCAGAAGGCGTCGAACCAAATCTATATCTTTATGAAGCAGAAATTACTCATGGAGATGGGACTCTCACTTTCGATTTAGATAATGATTACCTCTGGCCGATGGGAACTTATAAAGTAGAGCTATATTTGAACGACGAGCTTGACAGAACTTTAGATTTTTCCGTTTCTTCGTAGTACCTACCAACTCATAAGCGATAACTGTTCGAGTAAGCAAACCGCAAGAATACGAAAGTCATATAATAAAATCCAGCGTGGTGTATGTTTGCAAACCTGATTGTCCACTGAACGGGCACTCAAACAATCTAAAACAATTGATCTTGATTGGCTATTCCCACCGCAAGCAGATCAACAATTTCACCACACCGATGGGAAACCGAATAGAGCAGCAAAGCGCATAACTCGCAAGCTGACTAAACTTACAAGGGATTAATTCATGCATGCAATTTAACCCTTGTTATCTCTCTTCTCTGTTAGAAAAGCAATTTTGATTAATCTCTCGCCAATCTGATTTTGTCGTGTTGCCCCACAATATACTTTTACTCTAAATCTTATGATATTCCTCAAGGAAATGTTGTACTTTAGGCGCGATCACAGCCCGGCAGTACGGTTGGGCCGAGTTATTCGCAAAATAATCAGAATGATAATCTTCCGCAGGGTAGAAAACTTCCAGCACTTCGATTTTAGTCATGATCGGCTTATTGAACATACTGCTGGCATCCGCGTTTTTTAAAGATGTTTCTGCGCTCTTCTTTTGTTCATCATCTTGATAAAAGATAATGGAGCGGTACTGCGAACCAATATCATTCCCCTGCCTATTCAGAGTGGTTGGATCATGCACATGCCAAAATATTTCAAGGAGGTCTAAAAAAGTTACTGTTTTTGGATCGTAACTAACTCGGATAACTTCCGCATGCCCAGTTGTTCCCGTGCAGACCGTTTTATAGGATGGATTAACCACATGCCCTCCAGCGTAACCGGGTTCTACTTCACCTACACCTTTTACTCGTTTATAAATCGCCTCTGTACACCAAAAACAACCCCCACCAAAAACAGCAGTCCTATTATTCTTCATCTGCTCCCGCAACGAATTTTATGGACAAAGAATTCACACAATGCCGTGTGTTTTTTTCAGTGTATTTTTCCCCTTCAAAAACATGTCCTAAGTGTGCCCCGCAAGCTTTGCAAGTGATTTCTGTCCGGCGGCCATCCGCGTCCATGCTTCGGTGTACCGCACCAGAAATTTCATCATCGTAACTTGGCCATCCGCATCCCGAATGAAATTTGTCTTCGGAGCGGTATAGTGGCGCTTCACATCGCCGACAGATGTACATCCCGGCAGAAAAATGATCATTGTATTCACCAGTATAAGGGTCCTCAGTACCTTTATGTTCAATAATATGGGCTTCTTCTGGAGTTAGAGAGTTCAGTTTCATTTTTGTTCCTTTTGTTTGATTGTAGCGATCTTACCACCCAATCCATATTAATCGTTTATTAGAATTCTTCAAAAGAAAAGTCATTTATCCACCCTTACCGCAGCTGTCAGCGTGTTCTTCATTAGCATAGCAATTGTTAGCGGTCCAACACCACCAGGGACTGGCGTGATTGCAGAGGCAACCTCTAATGCTTCTTCGAAATACACATCCCCCACCAAGCGGTAGCCCCTTTTCTTACTGCTGTCTTCCATTCTATTAACACCCACGTCAATAACAACCGCACCGGGTTTGATCCAGTTTCCTTTTACCATCTCCGGCCTTCCAATCGCGGCGACAAGAATGTCAGCTTCTTTCGCGATCAGAGGGAGATCTTTCGTCCGTGAATGGCAGATGGTTATTGTTGCATTCTCTCTTAAAAGAAGGAGGGAGACCGGCATGCCAACAATATTAGACCGCCCAAGGATAACAGCCCGTTTCCCTTCCAAAGTATTTGTATATTTTTTCAACAAATAGATGATACCTGACGGTGTACAAGGTGTAAAAAGCGGCTGACGTCCTTTTTGAGCCAGCCGACCAATATTTATCGGGTGGAATCCATCCACATCTTTTCCCAAGGGAATTGTATTCAATATTCTTTCTTCATCGAGCCCCTTTGGAAGAGGAAGCTGAACAAGGATTCCGTGGATCTTAGGTTCATGTGCAAGATCACTAATCACCCCCTCAAGCTTTTTCTGCGAAATATCTTCAGAAAGGTTTATCGCAAAGGATTTAATGCCTGTTTCATCACATGCACGGTGTTTAGCCCGTACATACGATTGAGAAGCGGGGTCCTCACCCACCAGAACCGTGGCTAAACCTGGAACGGGCAGATTCGTTGCAGACCGTTCTTCCACCTCATTCTTAACTGCCTCTCTAATCGATCTTGCCGCCGCTTTTCCATCAATGACAATCGCACTCATTTTTCTCCTTCTTTCTGTTGCTTTTCGGATTATACATTACAGTGAATTTAATTCTCACAGTGTGTAATTAGAATATAAAATAAGATAGAATACATCCATACTAATCATGACGAAAAATAAATCTGATTTATTAGCAATTGACCTCGGAAACACAAATCTGGCAATTGGCCTATTCCAAGGCAGTGAACTCACTGAACATTGGCGCTTGTCAACAGACCACAAGAGAATGCAGGATGAATACGGCCTTCAATTTCTTGGTTTGCTCGAAAACAGAGGAGTTTCATTGACTGATTTTTCAGGTATTGTCTTATCCTCCGTTGTTCCACCCCTAACAGAAAGGGTAGTTCAAGCGTGCGAGACATACCTTGGACAAAAACCAGTGATCGTCAGCTCAGATTTGAATCTGAACGTAAAAATCCTTTATGACGACCCAACTGCTGTTGGTGCCGATCGAATCGCAGATGCAGCTGCAGCCACAACCCTTTTCTCAAGCCCGTCTTGTGTGATTGATTTTGGGACAGCCACAACATTCAATGCTATTAACAAAGATGATGAATATTTAGGGGGAGCAATCCTCCCCGGGATCGGTCTATCAGCAGAAGTACTTTTCGAACGGACAGCTAAACTTACCTCAGTTGAATTATCTGCACCACCCTCAATCATCGGAACGAACACACGGCATGCGATACAATCCGGTTTGATCTATGGGTATGTCGCACTGGTGGAAGGGATGGTTAAGCGCTTCAAGCAGGAATTAGGAGATGAAACGGTTGTCATAGCAACTGGTGGTCACGTCCATCGCATTAGCAGCTACACAAATGTAATTGATCATATTAAACCTTGGCTCACTTTAGAAGGGCTGCGGATCATTTGGGAATTAAACAGGTGAAACATGAGTAACCCAATATATGGGAAAAGGATTGTAATTGGAATCACAGGGTCAATCGCTGCATATAAATCCGCCGACCTCGCTTCCCGCCTGAGAAAGCTTGGAGCTGAAGTAAACGCGATTCTCACCGAAGCTGGCGAAAAATTTATCAGCCCCTTATCCATCCAAACCGTTAGTGGAAAAAAGGCATTTACACAACAGGACCTTTGGGGTAGCAAGGGGCATGTCGTACACATCAATCTTGCACGTACAGCAGACTTACTGATTGTGGCCCCCGCATCCGCGAATACAATCGCGAAACTTGCCAATGGAATCGCCGACAATTTACTCACTGTTACCGTACTCGCTTCGGTTTGCCCAGTCATCATCGTACCGGCAATGGATGCGGGCATGTTTAAAAACTCAATCACGCAAAAAAATATAAACTTGTTAAAAGAAAGGGGATTTGTTGTTATCGGTCCCGCAGAAGGACATCTCGCCTCCGGATTAGAGGGCGCTGGCAGAATGGTTGAGCCAGTTAATATTATCAACGCAATTAGATACCATCTCTCACGTACAAATTCTTTAAAGAGCAAAAAAATCATTGTTACTGCCGGTGGAACACAGGAAGCAATTGACCCTGTTCGTATCCTAACTAACTATTCTTCTGGGAAACAGGGCTATGCTTTAGCACAGGCAGCATTGGATGCCGGTAGTGATGTGACCCTTATCTCAGCACCTACAACACTTTCACCCCCAGCAGGCTGCACCTTGATTCTTGTAAAAAGTGCTGAGGAGATGCATGCCGCTGTTCTTAAAGAGATTATGGATTCGCAGGCTTTGATAATGGCAGCTGCAGTAGCCGATTTCCGCCCAAAGGCAATCAAAACAGAAAAGATCAAAAAAGATTCAGGATTGAATACAATCGAGCTCATACCTACCAGAGATATCCTGAAAGATGTTGCGGAAGTTAAGAAAAAGGAAAAGCTGGATCTCAAAGTGATCGGATTTGCGGCAGAAAGCAGAGATCTTAAAATAAACGCCAAAGAAAAACTAATTGACAAATATATGGATATGATTGTTGCTAACGATATTTCTGACCCACAAGCTGGTTTTAGAGTGGATACAAACAAGGTCTTATTAATGTACTCAGATGGATCGACAGAACAATTACCCATGATGTCAAAGAGCGATGTCGCAAAAAAGGTCATACAACATTTACAATCCTGGTTAATTGAAGGAGCCTGATAAGACATGCGAATACTTGTGTTTTCTGACATTCATTCAAATCTCACCGCCTTAGAAGCAGTCTTATCCATAGCGGGGAATATGGATGCGTATTGGTGTTTAGGTGATCTGGTTGGCTATGGGCCTGACCCTAATGAATGCGTTGAGCGAGTACGTGGGCTCCCCAATCTTTTATGCGTACGCGGCAACCATGATGCCGCCACCTTAGGCGAAGTGGACCAGCAAACCTTTAATCACGAAGCCAGTTTAGCGATCACGTGGACAAAGCGGATACTGAATGCAGAAAGCCAGGAATTTTTATTGAGCTTGCCCGAAAAAATCATTGAAAGCGATGTCACCCTTGTCCATGGAAGCCCGCGCAATCCAGTATGGGATTATGTGATGGATTATATGACCGCAGTAAGAACTTTCTCGTACTTCAACACCCGCATCTGCATGGTAGGACACACACATGTTCCCGCTATCTGGAAAGAAGATGCGGATAAGCATCCCTCAGGATACATGATGGATTATCATAAAACACCTATTCTTTCAAAAACAATCCTCAATCCTGGTTCTGTCGGACAACCGCGAGACCATGACCCCAGAGCATCATATGCGATCTTTGACTCAGACAAGAGCACCTGGGAACTTCGCCGAATCACTTATGATTACACAGCAGTTCAGGATCGCATAAAAGCAAGCGGATTGCCATGGCGTCATGCTCTCAGATTGGCAGAAGGTTGGTAAGGGAACTATTTTATACATATTTTCGTCTTAATCAAAACACAGAAACTTTTATCAAAGGAGTAGAAAATGAAAAATGGCAAATTGTGGCTTGTAATTTTGTCCGTATCAATAATGCTTTCTTCGTGCGCGTCCGCACCAAACGCCGTTGAAAGTAGCTTGGATTATGAATCGGAACAGAAAATGGGGTTACCCATGACCGCTGCTGAAGCACCTCGGGCAGAAATGTCAGAGGGAGCTTATGAAGGAGATTCTTCAGCAGGTTCTAGTTTTGATTCAACAGGTATCAATGTTGAACGGATCGTGATCAAGAATGCCAGCTTATCTATCGTGGTGCCAGATCCCTCGTCCGCGATGCAATCGATCGTAGATATGGCAGAGGGAATGGGCGGTTTCGTTGTCAATTCAAACATATATAAAACCACAACCAGTCAGGGTCTCGAGGTGCCAATTGCAAATATAACCGTTCGCGTTCCTGCCGAAAAATTAGATCAGGCTCTTATTCAAATAAAAGCGCTCGTCGACGATCTGGACATTGATGTCCTGAATGAAGATATATCCGGGCAGGATGTTACCAGCGAAGTAACCGACTTGGAATCCCGACTGCGCAATTTGGAAGCAGCTGAAGAACAACTGCTAAAGATCATGGACGATGCCTATCGAACAGAAGATGTCCTTATAGTATTCCGTGAGCTGACATCTGTGAGATCAGAAATTGAAATGATCCAAGGGCAAATTAAATACTATCGCGAATCAGCCCAATTATCAGCAGTCAGCGTTTATCTGCAGGCAAAAGCTGCCGTAGAACCAATCACGATTGGAAAATGGCAGCCCGGTATTGAAATTCAAAAAGCGCTTCAAGCGCTGGTCAATGGTGGAAAGTTCCTTGCTACTATGCTTATATGGTTATTGATCCTCGTTGCCCCGCTTCTGGCTGCAATCTTCCTGCCAATCTTCTTTATCATCCGCTACTTCAGAAAGAGAAAGCTGCTGAAGAAAAGTGAAGAACCAGCACAAAAAGAAAAAGAGAAGAAAGCATCCTGAAAGTCCAATCACCCCGGATTACTCCGGGGTGATTTCTTTTTAAAGAAGACTTCTTTTCTGGAAACAACCACAAAAATTATTTTTTCAGTCTACGCGCTTTTCTAAACACGAAATAACATTCAACTATCCGATTTTTTGATCATTGATAACGCGGGCTTTTGCGTTTCCTTAGGTTCTTTATACAATTCACGGATTTGTGATAGGTTGGTAAGCATATAAATAAAAATAAGGCCCTTTTTTCAAAACAGTCAAAGTATCCGTAAAAAACCAGCGATATGGATCACTATCTAAAAAAATTAGTTCTTCCCCATAAACATATTTCATATTATTTTCAATCAAATATTCGGTTATATCCCCATCCTGCAATCTTCTAAAATAATCAGCGCTATTGATCAGACCATCAAGATTTAGTATCGTTCGGTCCGGCACAAAATATGCGGTCAAACCTCCTCCGGTCATCCCTATCACATCCCCCGGCTCTGTTTGAGCTCTGATGAATTGCACCTCCCCATCAATATCATATTCAAGAGGAACTTGCCCATTAAGTGGAAACTGCTGGAGAATAGACAAGGAAAACATTCCCCATAGAATACTACATACAAGGAAAGTTGAAAAAGAAGTGATTTTTTTTCCCCACGATCTCTTTTCAATAATTTTAAAGAAAATAGCTAATAAGATGCTTAATAATAAAACGATCAGGATCATTTCCCCTACCCAATACCAACTTTTTGCATGTAAATAACCAGTTGATTTATACGACACAGCATGAAACAAGGCACCTGTGAGTATTGGGAGCAGTGCAAGGGTAATTGCATGTTTTTTAAATTTTTCAGATTGTTTGCCAAAAAAGAGAAGCACAGCAACTAAAATTATTGCCCCTGCAATAAACAAAATATTGACAGAGTCAAACACATTTTGCGTTTGAGAATACCCTAGAAAAACTTCCAGTTTGCTAGCAGCAGCGTCAAGTGGCTGCATAAGCAGCCAAAAAGGTCCTCTTTCTCGGCTTGGATCAAGCAGTTCTTTAATCACTCCTGAAAAAGTTCTTATTGGTTGTCCGTAAACCGTATTCGGCAGTGTTCCCCACCAGCGTTTTATTTGACCGCTGACAGGCATCGCTGTGCCTGCATAGCGAGAATTAATAATTAGATAAATGATAAGAGTAAAACTAATCGGCAGAAAATACCCCGCTGCTCTGCTCATCCAAACGCCCCAATTATTTTTCAGAGAAACATCCTCTTTTTTAGATCCATTCACCAAATCTCTTATTTTAAGATACTGGTGATATGCACCAATTAATAATAATGAGATAACCCAGTCGACCATTACAGCAGAACGCGGAAAACCTTTCAACACATGCAGGACATCATGCAAGATGTAAAGAATTATAAAGATCAGCCCACTCGATAAACTGATAGCCATAAATGGTTTAATAAGATATCTAATCGCTGTTTTTTCAGGATCAGATTCATAACAACGAAATAAATATAGGAATGTTGGTTTCATAATCAACGAAAAACCAATAAGTAAGTAAAGGAAAGACAAGTAATCAAAAATATTCTCGTTAGACTCTAATCTAAAGAAAAAACTGGCCGTGGCCGAAACCAGTATCAACAGAAAATCTACCTGAGAATTATTGCTGATACGTTTTTCTCGGAATACCAACCACACACCTGTCATAATTATTATAAAGATATTATCCAAGCGGCTTAAAAAAACACCCGCTCCGCATAAACCGATCCAAAATATTTCCCAAAAACGATTTTTATCACTCTTGCCCCGCGAAATCTCAGAGATAGTGTATATGAAAACTATCAACATAAAAGCGTTCAGTCCAGTTTCAAGTCCTGATTTTGTAGTTATTTCATGAATAGGTGGAAAGAACATCCAAAAAACCGCGACTATCCAAGCAGTGGTTTTTGAAATATTTTTAGAAAACATTAAATACAGAAAGTAACCTGAAGCAGCATTCATTAGAATTTGAATAGCAGCAATAACTCTCAGAGGAAGAAAAAGATCATACCTTGCTAATGCGAAAACAGGTACACAAATAACCATCCATAAAGGATGAAACCCATTAGTTGATGTAAGACCATCAAAAGTGATCCCATTTCCTTCGGCAATATTCTGGGCTGTCTTAAAGTAGTAGAAAGCATCATCAGTTAAATACCAGTTCATCAAATTATCTGGTTGTGATAAGAGGACAAATACTTGCGGTAGAAAATTCAGAATTAGAAAAAATACAAAGATGAGAAGTTTTTTATTTTTCATAGCCATTAGGTAAAAAAGATCCGTAGACCATCAGAAATCCGCGGATTTGTTTCACTAAGACAGTCCTAATATCTTTCCCGTCGCCAAATCAATATCAATATCCATAAACGCAGGACGTGTGGACAACCCGGGCATCGTACTGATTTTCCCCAGCACCGGATATAAAAACCCCGCGCCAACAGACGCGCGAACATCCCTGACGGGAATGACAAATCCTTTAGGAACCCCTTTCAGCTTGGGATCATGGCTCAAACTAAGATGCGTCTTGGCCATACAGATTGGCAGTTCAGAAAAACCAAGCCGTGTGTATTCAGCGATACGCTCTTCAGCTTCCGGAGAATACTCCACTCCATCCGCACCATAGATCTCTTTGGCAATCGTTTCAATTTTCTGCTTGATCGTCCAATCCAGCGGATATAGAAATTTAAAATCAGAGGATTGTTCTGCGGCCCTAACAACCGCTTTCGCCAGATTCATAGACCCTTTTCCTCCCAATGCCCAATGGTTGCTGATCACGGCATCCACTGCACCGCCTTCTTCTACGGCTATTTTTCGCACCAAATCCAATTCTGCTGGCGTATCTGTGTAAAATTGATTAACTGCCACCACAACGGGCACACCGAATTTTCTCGCTATGGAAATATGATGCAAAAGGTTTTTCATTCCTTTTTTAAGAAGTTCCAAATCTTCCATTAAGTATGTATGATCAAGCGGTTTTCCGGCAGAAACGGTCGGTCCACCTCCGTGCATCTTCAGCGCGCGAATCGTGGCCACCAGCACAACAACAGACGGAACTAACCCGGAAGTACGGCATTTTATATCGAAGAATTTCTCCATTCCCATATCTGCGCCAAAACCTGATTCGGTAATGACATAATCCGCCAGTTTCAATCCAATCTTGTCAGCAAGAATCGAACTGTTGCCGTGCGCAATGTTTGCGAATGGCCCAGCGTGTACAAACACAGGTGTTCCTTCCAACGTTTGCATTAATGTTGGTTTGATTGCATCTTTCATTAATGCCGTTATCGCCCCCGCAGCTCCTAAATCATCTGCTGTCACCGCGTTACCCTGCTTATCTAACGCCACAACCATCTCCCCCAACCGTTGACGCATATCCGCCAAATCAGTGGTTAAAGCAAGCACTGCCATGATCTCACTGGCAACTGTGATGTAGAATCCAGATTTACGTTCAACCCCTTTTTCTGAAGGACTTTGCCCGATCGTGATCTCTCTTAAGTATCGGTCATTCGTATCAATCCCCCGCATCCATGTTATCGTATCCGGATCAATGTCCAGGCGCACCAATCGGCTGCATTCTTCTTTTGTCAGTTCATCTGGATCCGTTTTTTCAATCCCCAATTTCTTTAATCGATTGAGCATTCCCCTGGCAAAAAACCGGTTTCCGTTTTTATCCTTAGGGAAAAGACGCTTGGACAGCGCTTTATTTGATTGCCGGCTTTCATGAAAAATTCGGGTATCGATCGCTGCCGCCAACAGATTATTTGCAGCAGTGATAGCGTGGATATCCCCTGTAAGATGAAGATTCAAATCTTCCATAGGTATCACTTGGCTGTATCCTCCGCCAGCTGCCCCGCCTTTTATCCCAAATGTAGGCCCTTGAGATGGCTGCCGAATGCATGTGATGACACTTTTACCAAGATGCGCCCCCAATGCCTGGCTGAGGCCAACTGTTGTAGTAGTCTTTCCCTCTCCCAAAGGAGTTGGAGTGATTGCGGTAACATCAATATACTTACCATCTGGCATATCTTTAAGTCGCTCAAGAACCTCCAATCGAACTTTAGCCTTATAAGTGCCGTACATTTCGATTTCTTCTGGAAGCAGACCAAGTTCCTCCGCTATCTGTGTAATTGGCTTTAATACAGCTTCCTGAGCTATTTCAATATCCGCAGGAACCGGGTCTTTAAGAGTTAACTTTGTAGATGAAAATTTATGTTTCTTTGTTTTTTTTTCCCATAGGTGATTTGTTTACTTTATTATATTAATTAGACAAAATGTATTATCTCATACTCTATTCTTATTAGACGGTTGTCAGAGTAGTTTTTTTACCGAAAGCGGTTGAAATCTCTCCCCTACGCGAGTTTTCAATACGAAATATCCCAATGCGACCATCGAGCAGATGATTCCGCCCGCATACCACACCCAATTAGGATTGTAATTATCAATAACGATCCCTGCCGCCAATGGGCCGACAGCGGAGGCTATTCCCCAACCTAAGTGGTATGCTGCCATATATCGTCCGCGCATATCCTCCGGGGCTAAATTAGCGACCATTGTTTGTACAATAGGTGCGATTATCATCTCGCCAATTGTGATGATCACCATAGCAGCTAAAAACCCCCAATACATATTTGTAAAGCCGTACATCGCAAAACCAACTGCGTACAGCAAATTACCTGCTATCATTACACTTAATTGATGATGTTTTTTCACCTTTCTTGTTACCAAAAATTGGAACAGAACTACCATAGCTGCATTCAAACTCAGGATATATCCAAACTCCTGAGGTGAAGTACCATGAAAATCACGTAAAAAAACCGAAAGCGTTGAGTTCATCTGCATATATACGATCGCGGTGAATGTCGTAAGAAAGAGAAAAGCCAGGAATAATTTATCTCTAAAAACTTTTCTATACCCGCCAAATGATTGCAAAAGACTCTCTTCTTTCTTTCCTTCCGGCGTCATTGGTTTGGTCTCCGGTAGAGCAAAATAGACAATAATTGCAGTAATAATACTGACCACACAATCAATAATGAAGAGCAGTAGATAATTTATTCCTGCCAATACACCACCGATTGCAGGTCCGATAGTAACAGCCAAGTTCATCGTTACTCGCAGCAGTCCAAACCCATCTGGCCTCTGCTCAACCGGGAGAATATCAGCAAGCATCGCTTGCACAGCAGGACCTCCAAAATTCGATATAAATCCAGTGAGGAAAGCGAGCAAATAAAAGAACTCCCAGTCCTCTACAAAGCCCATTCCCAATGATGCGCCCGCGCTGAAGACCAACCCGATGATGAGCATTGAACGGCGCCCAAATTTATCAGCCAACGCGCCCCCCACCATATTACCCACAAAGGAAGAGAGAGAATGCACTGCAAATATTGCACCAACCTGTGTCAAGCCAACGTTAAATTTACTTGTAATATATAGTGAAAGGAATGGAAAAATAAGTGCTCCCCCAACCCGATCGATAAAAAGAGCGCCAATCAGCACCCAGAAATTGCGGGGATACTCATTCATTTTTGATTGTATTTTTTTAAGCATTAATTTCCTTTATTGTTCTTTTTTATCCGTTAGTATGTATGCAGCAACCCTATCACCAACTTTATGCTGAAGAAATCCAAAACAAATAACCGCGACAACCGCCAGAACCCCAGCAAAATACCACACATAATATGGGTCGTAATTATCCATGACCAAACCAGCCAAAAAAGGCGCAACACTGTTAGGGATCGCCCATCCCAACCCAAAGACTGCCATATATCGCCCGCGCATGTTCGCTGGTGCAAAGAACGCGGCCAGAGACTGCGCGACCGGTATATGTACCATTTCCCCAATGGTTATGATCGCCATGCCAATAAAGAACATCGCGTATGTATTCACAAACCCATATAGGATAAATCCGATTCCATACAAAGCAGAAGCAAGTACCATCAACAGCATCGGTGGAAATATTTTTATTTGCTTTGTGATCCATAATTGGAACAGGACTACCATTGCGGCATTCATGCTCATCATATAACCAAAACCCTGTGCGGGAACATTATGCACACGATTTAGGAACACAGGCAAGGTGCTGTACATCTGGGTATACACCGAAATGACGATGACCATCGCGAAGATGAATGCTATGAATATTTTATCCTTTACGACCTCGCGATACCCCCCAATTATTTTCAATACCGATTCAGATTTAGCACCCTCGATATCAGCTGGTTTTGTTTCAGAGATCGCCCAAAGAACGATCAGGGCAGTGATCGAGCTGGCACACGCATCAATAATAAATAATAGCAGATAAGAAACGCCAGCCAACACCCCCCCGATTGCCGGGCCAATCACCATTGCCAGATTTGCGACCACTCGCAAGACACCAAATCCTTCCGCCCTCTGTTCTCCTTCTAATAAATCCGCAACCATTGCCTGCCGAGCAGGGTGCCCAATATCAGAGAAGATCCCAGCCACTAACGCTAAAAAATAAAATGTCGATAAATCCGTCACCAACCCCATCAATATACCGGTAACTGCGCTGGAAACAAGCCCAAAAATTATGATAACTTTTCGGCCAAATTTGTCTGCCAGCGCACCTCCTACCATACTGCCGACCAGGCTGCTGATTGACCACAAGCCAAAGATCAACCCAATTTCTGTCATTCCTACATTGAATTTTTGTGCCACGTATAATGACAGAAAAGGAAAGATTAATGCCCCGCCAAGGCGGTCTATAAACGTTGAAGCAGTAAGAATTCTAAATGATCTTGGAAAAGCGAAAAATTGTAATTTAAGTTTTTTGATCAAACGCCCCTCCCTGTTTTGAATTAGTATGAAATTATACATGCTATGGTGAAAAGGTCATGTTTCTTTTTTTTAATTAACCTGTTTAAATTACTCAGCCGGGAAATCTTCTTTTATTGCTTGCGTTATAATCAGTGAAATATGATGCGAAAACCTTATCTTCCTCCTTTTGGAAAAATTCTAATCTCAAGCGTTTTCTTAACCATCCTCGGCGGAGGAGGTCTGGCATTTATTTTCATATTTTATGAACCAACATTAGGACCCCGCTGGATGTTCTTTTTCTTTCTCACAATAATTGGAGCAGGTGTCGCACTTCCAATTAGTTACCTCATTCAACGCCGATTTGCTAATCAGGTTATCCAGGATAAAGTGCTTATCCGTGAAGCGATCTTTTTCGGTGTTTTCCTTGCTCTAATCGCCTGGCTGCAGTTAGGACGAATCCTAACAAACCTGATCATTGTCATCATTTCTATCGGGTTCATACTATTAGAAATGCTCCTCAGAATGGCAGAAAAAGCAACTTTTAAGGCAGATGAAAATGCCGAAAGTTAATCTCAGCACTATTCCATCGGTTGATACTATCCTGCAATCCCCCACTGCAAACACATTGATCAACATTGCAGGCAGGGAATTGGCCGTAAAAGCCATTCGGCAGTCCCTCGATCAAATTCGCGAAAATATGCGTTCCGGCCTTCCTTTGCCGGATAGTGATGTAATCATTGAGGAAGCGAAAAATTTCGCAATGGAATGGGTCCAGCTATCTTTATTTCCTGTGATCAATGCCAGCGGGATCATCCTGCACACCAATTTAGGCCGCTCGCCATTGAGTGACGACACCATAAAAGCCATGCAGGTTGTTTCCGCCAGCTACAACAATCTCGAATTCGATCTCCAAAAAGGAAAAAGGGGAAAAAGATCTACACACGCGGAAGAAATTCTGAAAAAATTAACCGGTGTGGAAAGCGCGCTGGTGGTTAATAATAATGCAGCGGCTGTTCTTCTTATTCTCACCGCGCTGGCAAAACACAAGAAAGTCATTATCCCAAACTCGCAGCTTGTTGAGATCGGCGGAGGATTTCGAGTTCCAGATGTGATGCGGCAGTCCGGCGCAAAGTTGATCCCCATAGGAACAACCAACCGCATCCACTTATCTGATTATGTTCAAGCACTTGAAGATGGAGCTTCATTAGTCCTCAACGCTCATCACTCAAATTTCAAGATCATTGGCTTTACCACCGAACCAAAACTTGAGGAAGTGGTTGCGGCAGCCCACAAATTCTCTGTGCCTTTTATTTACGATCTCGGTTCAGGTGCAATGATGGATACCAGCTCTTATGGGTTAGCACATGAGCCCACCATATCTGAAGCAATTTCAGCGGGTGCAGATATCATCTGTTTTTCAGGTGACAAATTACTGGGAGGACCGCAGGCAGGCATTATTATTGGCAGGTCAGACCTCATAAATAAAATTAAACGTCATCCATTAGCACGCGCTGTGCGTGCGGATAAAACATGCCTGTCTGGTATCTCTGCTACGCTCATTCACTATCTTAAAGGAGAAGCTGAAGAGAAAATTCCGATCTGGAAAATGATCGCTCTAGACAAGGGCACGATCCACCAGAGAGCTCTGGGCTGGAAAAAATCAATTGGTCAGGGAAACGTTATCGACGGAAATTCAATGGTCGGGGGCGGAAGCCTTCCCGGCGAAACCCTTCCTACTTTTTTATTGGCACTTGACGTTCCTAAAGCCAATAAATTCCTTGCACGCCTACGGTCTTTACCTCTCCCAATCATCGCTAGAAT
>Ga0255393_10026_pt1 | contig 22799 bp, 23 predicted proteins | sample ANMaggSeSYBR01C8_FD_182122 | JGI IMG/M metagenome (GOLD analysis project Ga0255393, IMG submission 182122) | Sediment cell enrichment communities from methane seep in Santa Monica Basin, California, United Staets - ANME aggregate JGI... | ecosystem: Environmental > Aquatic > Marine > Cold seeps >... | reverse complement strand
AATATTGAAATTCATCTCAGTAGATTATCGCTAGAACAAATTCAAACTTCTCATGAAAAACTAATGCAACTTGTTAAAACCACAAAACCGTTATATGGAATAAATACTGGGTATGGGATATTCGCCGATAAGAAAATTTCATTAAAGGAAAGTAAACAATTAAACCGTAATTTGATATTTAGCCATGCTGTTGGAACCGGCGAGCCCTTACCTGATGAAATTGTAAGGGCTGCAATGGCAATTCGCATCAATGCGCTTGCTAAAGGTCTATCAGGGGTCAAATTAGAGGTTATTACCACTCTTTTAGAGATGCTAAATAAAGGGGTAATTCCTCAAGTACCTTCAAAAGGGTCTCTGGGTTCTTCAGGTGATCTTTGCTTGCTTGCACAGATTGGATTAGTGTTGTTGAGGGATGAATCTGATTATGAACAGGATTCTGGGAAAGCATTTTTTCAGGGAAAGTTGTTCTCAGGTAAGAAGGCAATGAGAATGGCAGGAATAGAAAGAATTGAATTCACGCATAAAGATGGGTTAGCGTTAATTAATGGGGCTACCTTTTCGGCGGCCATCGCGGCTCTCTGTATTTCAGATGCACAAAAATTATTTAATATTGCTGACGCAGCTGTGGCATTAAGTATGGAAGCAATGTGTGGAAAGTCGGATGCATTTCACGATGGTATTCATAAAGCTAGAAATATTCAAGGGCAAATAGAAGTTGCGGCTGGTATTCGAAAGATTATAAAGGGAAGCTCATTCATCGACAGCTTAGATCAGGTTCAAGATGCTTATTCAATCAGGTGTTCTCCGCAAGTTCATGGTGCAATAAGGGAAACTGGAAAATTTGTCTGGGAAATTATCACAAATGAGATAAACGCAGCAACTGATAATCCCTTGATTGTTGGAAACAATAAAGTAATTTCAGGGGGAAACTTCCATGGAGAACCCATAGGCTTAGCTGCGGATTATTTAAGCATTGCGATGACAGAATTAGGAGCGATATCGGAAAGACGTACTTTTAGGTTATTAGATAAGAATCTGAGCAATGGCCTCCCGGCTATGTTAGTTGATACATTGAAAGGAGAAGGGCTTAACTCGGGGGTTATGATTTTGCAATATACTGCTGCTGCATTAGCATTAGAAAATCAAACCCTGGCAACACCAGACTCAATAAAATCACTGCCTACGTCTGCAAACCAGGAAGATCATAATGCAAATGCGTTTAATGCAGCAATGAATCTCTGGAAAATTATAAGGAATACCACAAAGATTCTTGCAATTGAGTTATATACTGCTTCTCGCGGTATAGATCTACGAAAAAATATAAATCCTCCTGGAGAAATGGGTGTTGGAACTCAGGAAATATTTATGTTAATAAGAGAACAATTTCCCTACCACGCCGATGATATGCAGTGGAGAATTGAGCTTGAATCTTTCTATAAAATGTTAATTCAAGGAAGCGACCTGAAAGATAAAATTATATCCATTCTCGATTAACAAAAACGGAAAACAAGGTAATAGATAAAATATGGCAGAAAATAAGAAACTGATTAACCGTAGACGATTTTTAGAAAAAACCCTTATGAGTTTAGGGGGAATAATTTTAGTGCCATCTATCAATCTTAAAGTAATTGGATTGGAACAATGGCCAGAAGGGGAGGTATTAGGAAGAAACACGGTGTATCTACCAAGCTCATTGCCTATTAGGGGTAAACCAACGGTTGATGGTGCTGTAGTTCGATATCTGATTGAGGACGAGTGTGTAGTTTGGCTCCGGGAAGTAATAGGGGAATCTCCAGCTGGAAGAGCAAGTAAAAAATGGGTGGAGACGCCTGAAGGATATGTCTATTGTCCAAGTTTACAAAGGGTTGCGAACAATCCAAATCAACCAATCAGTGAATTACCTGCCTTTGGCGATGAGAGTGGAATGTGGGTTGAGGTAACTGTTCCTTACGTAAATTTAGAATTAGCGAATCCTCCAGCTAGAGCACCATGGTTGAATGATGCTCCCAAAAATCTTTGGAGATTGTATTTTAGCCAAGTGATTTGGGTCGATGAGATTCAAACGACTTCTGATGATCGAATATTATATAGGGTCAATGAGAGATATGGTTCGTATGGTGATATCTTTTGGGCAGATGCGGCGGCTTTTAGGATAGTTACAGAAGATGAAATTGCACCAATTAATCCAGAAACTGAAAATAAGAAAATAAGAATTGATGTCAATCATCAGTCATTATCGTGTTATGAAGGGGATCATGAGGTTTATTTCTGCCAGGTGTCAACAGGAAGGAAGCTTGATGAATACGGGATTCCGGTTGATACATGGGCCACACCTCCCAGCATGAATTATCGGATATGGCGGAAATTGGTTTCCCTGCATATGAGCGGTGGCGGATCGGGAGCCGGATGGGACACCATGGCAATTCCTTGGACATCCTTGTTCGTAGGGGAAGGAATTGCAATTCATGCAACTTTTTGGCACAATGATTTTGGAACACCAAAATCACATGGATGTGTAAACACTTTACCTGAGGATGCAAAATGGATCTTTCGCTGGACCACACCTCAGGTTTCTTATAACATCGGTGATGTAACTAATAATACATATGAGGGGACACGAATTGAAGTTGTAGAACCATTGTATTAGGGTTTTACAATGAATCATCGCGAACAGTCATTGAATTTTTCTTCATGGTTCCGAAAAAATTACATGATTCTAATTATCATGCTACTGTTTTTTTATTTATTCTTCGCATTACTAGCACCAGTATTGATGAAATATAAATTTTTCAAAACAGGAAAATTTATTTATAAAATTTATAGTAATTTCTGCCATCAATTTGCGCATAGGTCTTGGTTTTTATTTGGTGAACAACAATTTTATCCAGCTTACACTGATGCAGGTAGCGGATTAAGATCTCTGCATGATGTTTTCGGGATATTTCCTGAAAATATTCAAAAATCAAGAGAGATCATTGGAAATGAAAGCGCTGGCTACAAGGTTGCAATTTGTCAGCGTGATGTTGCGATTTATGGTGCCATGCTTAATGTAGCATTAATATTTCAAATTTCTAGCAAGAAAATAAAAAAACCGCCATTTTGGCTTTGGTTTATATTCGCGATAATTCCCATTGGAATAGATGGAGTTTGGCAATTAATTTCCCCAATGAATATTGCTATAATTAATATATCTTCACATGAGAGTACTCCATTGGTAAGATCAATCACAGGAATACTGTTTGGTTTTTTTACCGGTTGGTACTTATATCCAGCTATTGAAGAAACATTTGAAGATGAAACTGCTGGAATAATTAAAAGAGTGAAGTATTAAGAGGGATAAATTGGCAATACATTCTAATAAAGGCATATCATATTACACTTTTTCAATGCTCGATGATTACAACCTCGTTCATGGTGTTTTTATGAGATATGGAGGTGTCAGTCCAGCACCTTGGGCAAGCTTAAATATGGCGACGTCGGTTGGCGATTCAAAAGAATCAGTGATAGAGAATAGAAAAAGAATTACTAAATGTTTGTCGCTTAAGGAAGACAGTATTTTTGATGTATGGCAGGTGCATAGCAATAGGGTGGTTTTTGCTGAGGAACCTAGAAAGCCAGATCAACCGCATGAAAAGGCAGATGCAATTATTACTAAGAATCCCAATGTTACGATTATGATGATGTTTGCGGATTGTGTTCCGATTATGATGTATGATCCAAAAAACAATATCGCTGCGATAACACATGCTGGTTGGCAAGGTACAGTAAATCAGATGGTAGGCGAAACAGTGATATCTATGCAAAATAAATATGCGTGTAGACCAAAAGATATCATTGCATGCATTGGCCCTTCAATATGCGTTAATCACTATCAAATAGGAGAGGACGTTGCTGATGAGGTTAGACGTTCCTTTGGGAAAAATAATCAAATATTGATAAAGAAAAAAGGAAAGATACACATGGACTTGCAATTTGCAAATCGAACTATTTTACAAAATAATGGAGTAAAAAGAATTCAATGTTCAAATATTTGCACAGCATGCAATATGAGCGATTGGTATTCTCATCGTGCAGAAAATGGTAAAACAGGGCGGTTTGCAGCAATAATAAAGATTTTGTAAAATTATATTTCTATGACGATTAAATTGCATGTAAAAATTATCCCGAATGCCCGTCAAGATGAAATCTGCGGTTTTATTGATAAAGACATATTAAAAATAAAAATAAAGGCAAAACCTGTCGACGGCAGGGCAAATGCATATCTAATCAAATATTTAAGCAAAAAACTTGATATTCCAAGAAGAAATATTGCGATTATTAAAGGGAAAACCTCACGTATTAAAGTGATAGAAGTTATAGATATTGGAAAAAAAGAGTTTAACGAGAAATTATCTATTTAATCATGAGGATCCGTAAATGATCCGACGGCAACTTGGGCAAATAAAGAGATTGGATGCCGATCTTGCTTCTTGCCTTTGGCTGGCCGTAAGACCGGATCCGCAGGCACCACAAGCGTTATCCTGTAATTTAGTAATTGCCAGGCCTTTTTTTAAACTTCTCAGTGTTTCATACCGATTTCGATTCTCTTCGTCAATTTGAGCTATCATTGTTCTTCTTTTTAAGTTTAGTCCCTGAATATTTTCGAGCAAAGTGTTTTTCTCCCCTTTTAATAGTGATACAAAGGTTGCGAAATCGGAGTTAGCGTTCTTAAACATTTCCTTTTGAATTGCAAGATCTTTTTCAGATTGATCCACGCATATCATTGCTTCAAGTAAAATCTCTTCTAATTTTTCAATGGATTTTTTTATAGAGGATATTTCCATTTGAAGGTCTTGAAGTTCTTTTGGGTTTTTCACTGAGCCATTATATAAGTTTGAATCGCTTTGGGAAATCTTTATTTTCTTTATTTGAATATCGTGGCTGATGGCATTAAATTCATTGTTGTTTACAAAAAGTTGTGTTTTTGCTTTTTCGAGATTGTTTTGGGCGTTAATTGTTCTTGTGTCGTTTTTAATAAGATTGTCGATTTCATTAATTCTGCGTTGGGCGACATCTAGACCTGTGTCTATCTCTTGAAGTTGAAAAAGCTGAAATCCAATATTCATAATATATGGTGAAACAAATAGCAAATATTATTCGTATTATATCGGAATTAATACCGGTTATTAAATAAATGCCTTATATATTCTAATAAAAATATGAAAAAAGTTTCACTAAATATGATTCATGAAATATATTTCTGGACATTAATTGTTTAACTATCAATATGGGGAAAAATTATTGAAAAAAACCTCAGGCAATCATATAATACTAAGTATATTATTTTGGAGAAAAAACATGGCATCTATAGCAAATAAAACAATTTTGGTTGTTGATGATGAAGAACGAATGCTTAGATTCATTCGATTGAATCTTGAGCATGATGGATTTCAAGTAATCGAAGCTGTAAAAGGACATGAGGCATTAGATAAAATGCGAACAGGTATGCCCGATTTGATTTTGCTGGATGTGATGCTTCCAGACCTTGATGGGTTTGAGGTTTTAAAAATGGTTAGGGAAATTAGCAATATTCCGATTATTATGTTGACCGCAAAAGGTGAAGAAGATGATCGAGTTAAAGGATTGGAATTGGGGGCAGATGATTATGTGACAAAACCATTCAGCCCTCGTGAATTGGTTAGCAGGGTCAAAGCAGTATTACGAAGAGTCGAATCAGAGGGGAGTGGTGAAGAAGAAGTGATTGAAGTTGATGATCGCTTGAAAATTGATTTTAATCGTCGAGAGATTTGGGTTGAAAAGGAATTAGTTAAGCTGCGCCCAACTGAATATCGACTGCTCTACCATCTTGTTCAGAATGCTGGGTGGGTCCTAACCTATGATCAGATTCTCTCAAGGGTTTGGGGGTATGAATATCGGGATGAGCCGCATTATGTGCGTTTATATATCAATTATCTTCGCCAGAAGCTTGAAAAAGACCCCACTCAACCTAAATATATTCTAACTGAGCGGGGTATTGGTTATAGGTTTGTAGATTACCAACGCGAAAAATAATATCGCTTATGTATACAAAATTTATATCTGAAAATTAAAGTTTTATTAATATTTATGGTTTTCAACATTTGCACGATAGAATAATTGCATTGAGTAAGCAATTATTAAGGCAATTTAAGGAGAATAAAAATGAATGAACCTATTCATGTAAGTGATGAAACGTTTGAAAAATCAGTTTTACAATCAGAAGTTCCTGTAATAGTAGATTTTTGGGCCCCGTGGTGCGGACCATGCAAAATGGTTGGGCCAATCTTAAATAATATCGCCAGAGACTTTGATGGCAAGTTAGTTGTTGCAAAAGTGAACACTGATGAGAATCAGGAATGGGCAGGAAGGTATGGAATACAAGGTATTCCAACAATGTTATTTATTTCTGGCGGGAAGATATTACATCGACAGGTTGGTGCTGTCCCCGAAGGAATATTGCGCGATTCATTGGAGCAATTTCTCGAAACAGCCAGTGAACAAAAAGTAGAATAATTTAGTATTCAAGGCGTTAGATTTGTTTGTATAACGCCTTTTGTATTTAAACTCTTCGAATATTTGCGCCAAGACGTGAAAGCTTCTCGTCAACGCGCTCGTACCCACGGTCTATTTGCCCAACATTGCGAATTGAAGAGATGCCATCTGCTGATAAGGTTGCAAGAAGAAGTGCCATGCCAGCACGTATATCAGGCCCTTCCATTTTTTCGCCATATAAATGATTCGGGCCCTGAATAATACATCTGTGTGGGTCACATAATACGATCTGAGCGCCCATCCCAACCAATTTATCCGTAAAGAACATTCGACTTGGATACATCCAATCATGAAAAAGAACGGTTCCTCGTGATTGCGTGGCGACAACAATTGCTATGCTCATTAAATCAGTGGGGAATGCTGGCCATGGCATCACGCTGATTTCTGGAATTGCGTTACCAAGATCCGGTTCAATAACCATACGCTGCTCTTGTGGGACAAAAATGTCGTCTTTGCCTCTTGTTTCCCAATCAACGCCTAGTCTGTGAAATACCATACGGATCATATCCAAGTTGGCGTTACCTGCGTTTTTGATAGTGATCGATCCTTTTGAAACAACAGCAGCTCCTATAAAACTTACGACCTCAAGATAATCTGAACCAATTTGAAAATCTCCGCCATGTAATTTTTCAACCCCTTTTATATTAAGTGTATTTGAGCCAATATTAGTTATTTTAGCCCCCAAAGAATTTAAGAAATTACAAAGGTCCTGGACATGTGGTTCAGAAGCTGCATTGCGAATTATGGTTGTTCCTTTAGCCATAACAGCCGCCATAATTGTGTTTTCTGTTGCTGTTACACTAGCTTCATCCAAAAGGATGTTTGCTCCTAGTAATTTATCGACGTGAAATGAAAAAAAGCGATTATATTCTACTTGAGCGCCCAATGCGCTCAAAGAAAGAATGTGAGTGTCTACTCTTCTACGCCCGATGACATCACCGCCAGGAGGAGGGAGTTCTATTTTCCCTTCACGTGCTAACATTGGTCCGGCGAGTAAAATGGATGCGCGAATATCTTTGCAAAGATTTGGGTCAAGGTCGGCAGGGTGGATTTCTTTTGCATGTATTTCCCACGTATGTGGATCAATGCAGTGAATTGAGACTCCTAAACTTTCTAACAATGCACGCATTGATCTGACATCTTTGATGTCTGGCAAATTTCTAAGGGTAATTTTTTCGTCAGTTAATAAGCAGGCTGCTAGTATTGGGAGAGCTGCGTTCTTATTACCTGATGGGGTAACTTCCCCAGATAATGGATGTCCGCCTTCAATTATGAATTTTTCCAAGATGACTCCAAGTTTTATTTTAATAAATAATTTAATATGTTTTAGTTACTTTCAATAATCCTTCAGGCTCATCACTATCATACCCTTTTTCTATGGCTAATTGACGGGCAAATAATTGTCCTGGAATGATAGAGGTAATTGGCGATAACCATTCCGGAATACCATCGGGAAGTTTGAAATTTACTTTGCCATATTTTAACATTTCCTGATTATCAGTAATTATAATTAGTTCTGCGTTTAAATTGATTAATTTGTTTGTAAAATCAATGATATGGTCAAACATTTTTCCCGAAGGGGCAACAACGAAAATGGGAAAGCCATGGTTTACTGCAGCGATGGGGCCGTGGTTAAAATCAGCAGAAGAATAAGGCACCGATATAACACGGGTTAATTCCTTGATTTTTAATGATATCTCATATGCTGTAGAGTAATTAAATCCCCTTCCTATGATTACGCAATGCTCCATATATCGATAGCGGGATGTCTGATCAATTCTATCGATCGAATAATTTAGGGTATCTGCGATTTTACCGGGGATTTTATTAAGGTCTTCTAACTTTGACTCATCTTCACTTAGAAAACATGAAAATAAAGCAAGGGCAGATAATGAAGATGTATATGTCTTAGTTGCAGCGATCGCCTTTTCCTCACCAGCATTCAAGCGGATTATAAAATCAGAAGCATTTGCCAAAGGAGAGGAGTCATCATTAGTAATGCACATAGTTGGGCGTCCCTGATTCCGAGCAGTTTCAAGGACAGAAACGATATCAGGGGATTGTCCGGATTGTGAAATTCCCATAACAAGTGCACGCTCTAAAGATGGTGGAGTTTCATAAATTGTAAATAGAGAGGGGGTAGCTAAAGCGACTTGGATATTATTGTGTGATCCTAATAAATATTGAGCATACCGGGCTGCGTTATCGGAAGTACCTCTGGCAGCGATCAATATATAATCAAATTTCCCTTTGAGATTAGAACAGATTTTATTAACGTGTTCTGCTTCATTATTAATAAGATTTTCGACTACATCCGGTTGTTCTAAAATTTCTCTTATTAGAATTTTATTCATAAAAAAACTCTACAAAATACCCGATACCGTTTGATAAGGTGTGTGTTAATAGTAACATCAAATAGATCAAAATATTTTTCAATGTATACTGAGATTATTATTTAAAGGAAAGGTTTGCAAAAACATGATTACTATAAAGCAAGTTGATACTCGGTCAAAAAAAGAAGTTAACGAATTTGTGAAATTCCCATTTAAGTTATATGAAAATGTTAATGAGTGGGTCCCCCCTATTATTTCCGATATTAAACTTATGTTGAATAAGAATAAACATCCATTTTATGAACATTCCGATGCTGAATTTTTCACAGCAAGGGGCAACGGGGAGATGGTAGGAAGAATCGCTTGCATCGAAAATAAAAAATACAATCAATATCATGGCAAGAAGCACGCATCTTTTTATTTATTTGAGTGTATTAATGACCTATCTGTAGCAGAAGCTTTGTTAGATCGAGCGTCTGATTGGGCTCATAGCAGAGGACTTAATGTGGTTATTGGCCCAAAAGGATTGGCGTCGTTTGATGGGTATGGTTTTCTTATTGAGGGGTTTGATAAAAGACAAATGATGACAATGATGAATTACAACCTTCCCAACTACCCCAAGTTTGTAGAAGCACTTGGTTTTACAAAAGTTGTTGATTGGGTTTCTTCATACATTAATATTACTGAATTTAAGATGCCAGAAAGAGCAAAGATTGTTGCTAAGCGAGTTGAAGAAAGAGGGAAATTTAAGGTTTTACGTTTTTCATCGAAGAAAGAATTGAGAAAATGGTCCTGGAAAATTGGGCAAGCTTATAACAATTCTTTCGTTAATAACTGGGAATATTATCCATTATCAGATAATGAAATAAAGTTTGTTATGGATAATATTATGGTAGTAGCAGTTCCCGAATTGCTAAAAGTAATTACGTATAATGATGAAGTTGTTGGATTTTTATTCGCTTTTCCAGACATTTCTGCTGCTCTTCAAAAGCACAAAGGACAATTATCCCCACTAGCGCTGGTGAGTTATTTGAGAGAATTGAAAAAAACCAATTGGATATCTTTTAATGGGGTTGGAGTATTACCTGAATACCATGGTCGTGGGGGAAATGTTCTTATGTTCTCTGAGATATATAAAACAGCACACGCAGCTAATTTTTTGCATGGGGAATTAACTCAGATCGCTGAAACAGCAACACAAATGCGAAAAGACCTGGAGAACCTCGGAGTAACACCTCACAAAAATCATAGAATATATAGTAAAAAAATATAGAAATAAAGCGGAGAGAATTTCTCCGCTTTTTTTATTATAATTAGCAAAACTATAAACCTTTCATTGGAGAAAATAATGAGGAAGTTTGTGTTCATACTTGTAGTATTATCAATTATTGTATTATCTGGCTGCGGAAGCGGAGTCGAGTCTAATGCAGCCACAACTGTGGAAAATTATATTCTTGCACTTGGTGAAAAGGACAAAACGCAAGTCATTGCGTTATCTTGCAAAGAATGGGAAGAATCTGCTACTTTAGAGGTGGATGCTCTATTGTCAGTTGACGCGTCGATTACAGGGTTAAACTGTGAAATTACTGGGGTAAAAGATACGGATACTTATGTCGTATGCACTGGATCGCTTGACCTTACTTATAATGACGAGATTCGGGCTATTGATCTTTCAAGAAGAACTTACACATTAAGGCAAGAAGATGGGCAGTGGCGCGTATGCTCTTATAAATAGATCCATCGATAAAATAAATAATTAATGAAAAAATTGCTTAGTAGAGAAAACCTGATTGTGATTTTTCTTTGCATGCTTATTATCGGGTTAACTATTGTGACAACAGATAATTCTCCTCTCTGGATCTACCAGGGATTTTAAATGAATTTAAGCCAAATAATTTTCTTTATATTATTTTCTCTGTTATATAGGTTGGTTCTGAAAGAAAAAGAGCTTGAATGGTTCGTGCTTTTAATAAGTATTGTGACAATATTTTGGCTTCAGCCAATTTCGACCATAAGAACACTGGATTTCTGGCTTCCGACATTTAGCATCTCTTTAGGATTGATATCTTGGATATTAATATCAAAAAAAGAAGAACTCAACTCAAGAGATAACAATAAAACAATCATTTTTGTTTTTAGCTTTATTTTGTTAATTGGAATAACTCGTCTTGTTCCGTTCTTAAGTATTTATAAATATATTTCTGCGCCAAAGCCCATCTTCACGATTCTTTTTCTGACGACATTTTGTTTTGCCATAATTGGATTGAAGTCATTTAAAAATAAAAAAACATTTATTTGGGGAATCGCAGGTTTATTGTTAATTATTTTCATAATACTTAAAAATGAATTTTTATCTTACAAGCTAAGTGTATTTTTTCGTTATATTAATAAACAATCCCTGAATTTAGCTTTTGCTAATGAAATTGTCTGGGTTGGGTTTTCATATTTTGCTTTCAGAATGATGCACGCTCTATTTGAAAGTAAAAAAAGAGGGGGGGTTAGCATTTCGTTAAAAACTTATTTGAGTTATCTATTTTATTTTCCCGCGTTTTTAGCAGGACCAATTGACAGAATTGATCACTACCAAGAAGAAATTTTGTCTAATAAGAAACTGTTAATCGAAGATATATTTTATGCTGGCGAACGAATTGCTATCGGATTATTTCAAAAATTCATTTTGGCAGATTCATTAGCAATAATTTCCTTAAATGAAACATTAGCAGTAACAATCAACTCGAAATTCTGGATGTGGTTTGTGGTAATTGTGTATGCTTTCCGAATTTATTTAGATTTTAACGGCTATTCTCATTTAGCAATAGGTATTTCTAGAATATTAGGAATTCAACTTCCGGAAAATTTCAATAAACCACTGCTCTCCCCAACGCTAACAATCTTTTGGAACAAATGGCACATTACTCTGACACAATGGTTTCGGGCATATTATTTTAACCCGGCAACTCGTTATTTACGAACAAATTTCAAATCTTTAAATTCGATGTTCACAATGGGACTCATGCAAATTACAACAATGGTATTGATAGGTTTATGGCATGGTATAACCTATAACTTCATTGCCTGGGGAGTATGGAATGGAATTGGATTATTTTTGCAAAATAGAATAACAGGATTCGTAAAAAAGAAAATAGGAGAAGGGAAACCGTTATGGCAAATATCGCCAGTATATAGGGTGGTATCGACAACGATTACTTTTTTATATATTTCTCTCGGTTGGGTTTGGTTTGAGTTGTCTACTTTGGATGCATCAATGCAAGTGTTTTTTATTCTATTTGGTAAAAAATGAAAAATAAGATCTCATATTCAAGCATTTCAATAAAACGCATAATAATTAAGACATTCGTAATTTTGTTTATTGTTAATTTCGGATGGATTTTTATCTCAAGATTACCAATAGGTAAATTGAGTTTGTATAATTCCGTCTTTAATGGACGATCACGATTGCCTTTTGGGGGGAATACAAAAAGGTCAAATAATCTGAGTTTATACAATCTTGACGCCATGTTTGCGTCACATGAGATAAGTAAAAAACAAATCGATGCTGAAAATTTACATGTGCTATTGATAGGTGACTCATCGATATGGGGTTTTCTTCAAGAACCTGGCAATACCTTGTCCGGGTTGTTAAATAAAAGATTTCAAAAGGTTGATGAAAAAGTTACCTTCCATAACCTTGGTTTTCCAAGTATATCAATATTGAAGGACTTAATGATTATTGACAGAGCTTTGGAACATAATCCAGACCTAATTTTATGGTTTACTACTTTAGAGGCTCTCCCCACTAAAAAACAATTAGAAATACCAATTATTAGGAATAATCCGCTGATTGTAAATTCGATTATAGAAAAATATGAGCTGTCAGAAATAAATAAAATTGAAGAAGAGTTATTTGAAAATACATTCTGGAATCAAAGAAGAAATATTTATGATATGTTGAATTTGCAATTACTTGGAATATTATGGAATGCGACGGGTATAGATCAGGAGTATCCTGAAACTTATAATCCTGCTCAAAGAGATTTCCCTGAACCATCAGAACAATTTTATGCAGTTAATCAGAATGATAGTCTAAAAGAATATTTAGCGTTAGAAATAATCAAGAAAGGGAAAGAGATTAACAGTGGAATAGATTTTATTCTGATAAATGAGCCAATACTAATTAGCGAAGGTATTAACAGCTCATTTCAATATAATTTTTACTATCCCAGGTGGGCGTACGATCAGTACCTATCAATAATGAAAGAATTTACACAAAAGAATGATATTAAGTATTATGATTTGTGGGAATTAATTCCGGAAAGGGAATTCACAAACAGCGCTATTCATTTGTCCGAAGATGCTGAAGAAATATTCGCAGATGAAATTGCCTTGATAGTAGAAGATTATTTAGGACAAAAAACAAACAATGATAACAACAAAGAATAAAAAGATACTTTCCATAGCATACATCATGTTATTAACAATGTTATTAATAAGCTGTGACAAATCAACAAAACCACAAATAACAGAAGAAAAAATAACTGCAGGAAGCGGTGAATCTGTTAAAACAGTTACTTCAGAATCGCTAAGTGGGCAAATTGATGAAACATACACACCACAAGCAACCTTGGATCAATCAACAGCTACTCCCGATTTAAGAATTCCTCCAGAGCAGTGGCAGGATTGGCCTATTATTCCAGAAGTCACAAATTATGCAATAACAATCTTTGCGAGTGGCAAGCAGAAGAATGTTGACTCTAAATCTTTCTCGAAAATAGGCGATTGCCAAAATATCAAAGAGGCCTTCTTGGGAATCTACGATCTTGAGGGGCGATATTTTCTTCGAGAGAATGAAAAAGATTGGCAAGAAACCATCGACAATTTCACTGGTTTTTTTAATCGAGACGGGATGGCTATCGAACAAGGATTAAATGTTGCGGCAGCCTTGTCACCCTTGCATGCTAACCCAGATGTCTGCCAAATTAGTGAAAGCCCTTTGCAATGCGAACTTCGCGAATCAAACCCTAGTTTTGCTTTTATTAGTTTCGAACGTTGGTGGCCAAAAGATACTCCTCCTGATGTTTATGAGAAATATTTGCGGACGGTTATTTTGGCTACAATTGATCACGGGACTGTTCCAATATTAGTAACAAAAGCGGATAATGTGGAAGGGAACCATCAAATTAATCAAATTATTGCGAAATTAGCATATGAATTTGACATTCCTCTATATAATTGGTGGAGAGCTGCACAATTGTTGCCGCATCGAGGATTAGATCCTGATCGCAATGATAGTTTTCATATATCAATTGAAGCTTGGGATACACGAAGCTACTATGCTTTGGAAACATTAAACACACTATGGAAAGGATTGAAGAATCGCTAATGGAAAAAAGAGAGGTTATTTCAATGCTACAAAGTAGAATAGCTAAAGATATTCTAAATATACCTGAAAAACTAATTACACACGATGAATCCCTCATTTCTAGCGGCCTTATTGATTCATTTAGCTTAGTAGATTTGTCAATGCTAGTTGAGGATGCCTTTGATGTGAGAATTGATGATGCTGAGTTAAATTCAGATGTATTTGACTCACTTGACCAACTTGCTAGTCTAATACTATCCCGTGTTAAATAAATGACACTTAACTTTTGCGAGAAATTTCTCAATCAGGCAGATAAACTTCCGGATAAACAAATTCTTAGAATGTTAATAGATGGGGAATATATCCCTCTAACATATAAAGATATTTTTGAAGGTGCATGCAGGTATGAACACGCATTATTAAAAGCTGGAATTGATTCAGGGGATGTTGTGATCATTATCTTGCCGCATGGATTAGATCTAATCTTCGCTTATTTTGGTGTGATCCTAAATGGAAGTATTCCTTCAATAATGCCATTTTTAACAGAAAAACTTATTGCTGAGAAGTACCGAAAAGATTTCAGGTCGTTGATTGAAATCTCTAGGCCATCAGCATTAATCACATTTCCTGATTTTAAGGATGAAATAGAACACCTTAATACTTATAAATCATCCTTAGAGGCAGTAATTATTTCTGATGAAATAGGATTCAATCACAATCTTACTGGAGAAATCATTACACATGCTGGTTTATTGCGTCTTGAAAATGAGATCGCTCTACTACAGCATTCTTCAGGAACAACTGGGCTACAAAAAGGGGTGGCTTTATCTCACAAGGCAATCTTTAATCAATTGGAAAGCTATCAAACGGCATTAAAAATAAACAAAGATGATGTCATTGTAAGCTGGCTTCCTTTATATCACGATATGGGGCTGATAGCAGGATTTCTATTACCATTGTTGTATGGAATCCCACTTATATTAATGTCTCCTTTTGATTGGGTAAAGGCGCCTTACAAATTGATGCAGGCTGTTAGTAAATATAAAGGCACTCTATGTTGGTTGCCAAATTTTGCTTATAATTTTTGCGCTAAAAAGATACGAGATCGCGATTTGATAAATGTTGATCTTTCGTCCTTGCGCGCTGTAACCAATTGCTCCGAACCGATGCGTTTTTCAAGCCACGAGATGTTCATAAACCGATTTAAACCATATGGATTAAATAAGAACGCTCTTGCAACAAGTTACGCTATGGCAGAGAATGTATTTGCTGTAACACAAGCAGGTATTGATTCACCAATTACATATGATGAGGTTGATTTAATTTCTCTTCAAGAAAACAAAATCGCAATTCCAGTTAAGGAAGGTAACAGATCTGTTGTTATGGTTTCTGCGGGCAGGCCAATATCTAATGTTGAAGTTAAAATCATTGACTCGTCGGGCGATTTTATTAATGAAAGGCAGATAGGTGAGATTGTAATTCGCAGCAATTGCATGCTAAATGGGTATTATAAACGTGATGAGATTACAAGGAATTCATTCATCGATGATTGGTTTAAAACAGGTGATTTCGGGTATATAGCGGATCAGGAAATTTATATAAGCGGAAGAAAAAAAGATTTAATTATTATCGGCGGAAAGAATATATATCCGAAAGATTTAGAGACAATTGTTATGGGAGTTGAAGGGGTTCATCCTGGTCGTGTAGTTGCCTTTGGTATTTATAATGAATTTAAAGGTACTGAGGATGTTGTGATCATAGCTGAAATTGAAGATGAGTATGTGGATAAAAAAGAACAAATCATAGAAATAATCCGAAAAAAGGTGACTCGCGAATCTGCAATTACCCTGCGTACTATTTTGCTAGTTGATAAAAAATGGCTGATAAAAACAAGTAGCGGAAAGATTGCTCGTGTTCTAAATAAGAAAAAATATATTGAAGAGATAATCTCTAACGTTAAAAATAATGTTTCGTGAATTGAATCACTTTTTAGAATATCTAAACACAGATAATGATGGGAAAAATATCCGTGATCGAGTAATTATCATTATTCTGCTAATTATTTTTGCAATATTATTCAACCGGTTCATTTTATCTCAATTCGTATCTGATGACCTAATGGTTTCTTTGAACCAATCCAAGCTGCTTTTTATAAATGGGAAAAGCCCTTACGATCTCGAGATACAAAATTATATTAAGGGCATAGCAGAGGATGAAGGATGGGTGCTTAATTCTAAATTTGATTTTGGTTATCCGCTTTTTCAATTGTTAATTTACTTACCTTTTGCTTTAATTCCTAATTATTTATGGGCTTCTGCTTTTTTCTTAACGATAAATCAAGTTTGCATTATCCTAATCACGCATATGTTATTTCAAATACTGGAATGGGAACCGAAGATCGTTGAAAGGATAGGCGTCTATATATTATCCGCTGCTGTGTTTTTCATCCAAATAAACATGTTTACTGGAAATACTTCAATTATTCAACTGACATTCATAGTCGCTGTTCTTTTTTATGAGAAAGACAAAAAACACATATTATCAGGAATATTTCTTGGTTTGTCTTTAATTGATCCAATAAGTGTGTTATTTACAATCATCACGTTGTTGATCATATTTATCACGAAGAAGGAGTTTTCAATAATATTTTGGTTTATCATAACGGTAGGACTTTTATCAGTTTTTGTAACAATTTTTGACGGTGATTGGTTAATTGGGTGGCTTAAAAATATAATTTTAACTCCTTCAAGGTTCCCTTTTACAACTTATATCAATGGAATTCAAACGAAATACGATGTTCAAGTTAATAAATTATTTGTAATTATTCCAATAATTCTTACTTCTTGGTTGGGCCTAGAGATTATTCGTACACCAAAGGAAACAACCAGGGGGGGAATATGGTTACTTTGCATTAGTGGAATAATTAATTATTATGTAATGGTGCAACCAGATCAATATGCAGCTGTTTTGTTTTATCCTTCACTTATTTTGCTTGTCAGTGTTTGGTGGGAAAAAACTAATGATATTGGAAAAATATTGTTTTATTTATTGTTAAGTGCTATCTCCGTTGGAATTATTTTATTACAATTATTTACATCGTTTGCAACCTCTATGCATGGGGCTGCAAATATTCTCCTTGGTGTTGTAATCTTTTTTCTATCCAACTTATACTGGGCTCGCTCATGGATTGTGCGACCATATTTGGTAGGTGATAGTGAATAATATCCACAAAAAGGATTATGCTATACTTCCAAGGGTTTTTCTGATTGTATAAAAACTTGATTTTTTGGAGGAAAATGTGACCAAATCAATAGGAATTCTGACTGGTGGAGGAGATGTTCCAGGTTTAAACATAGCAATTAAAGCAGTTGTGTTGGGTGCATTGGAAGAAGGTTATAAGGTATATGGAATACGAAGAGGATGGCGCGGACTGCTTCACTATGATTTTGGTGAACCTTCAACACATGATCGCTACATAAAGGAGCTTGATTACGAGGTAGTTCGTAAAGTTGATCGGACTGGAGGCACGTTTCTGCATACCTCCAGAACAAACCCGCAGAGGGTAAAAAGAAGTAAAGTACCTGATTTTCTTGTAAATTCTATTTATGGGAAAAAGATTGATGATATTGGCACAATTGACTTTACGGATTATGTGTTAAAAGTTCTTTCCGACATTGGGATTGATTCTCTGATTTCAATAGGAGGAGACGATACTCTTTCATTTTCTGCGCGTCTTCAAAAAGAGGGGTTTTCGGTTATCGGGATCCCAAAAACCATGGACAATGATGTTTTTGGGACAGATTATTGTATTGGATTCTCAACAGCGGTAACCCGCAGCGTGAAACTGATCACAGACATGAGGACCAGCGTGGGTTCTCATGAGAGGATAGGTGTTGTTGAGTTATTTGGCAGAAATTCAGGGGAAACAAGTCTAATTTCTGCGTTGTTGGCTCACGTGGACCGTGCGGTGATATCAGAAGTTCCTTTTGACATAAACAAACTATCAAGTTTTCTTGTTGAAGATAAGCGCCGAAACCCATCTAATTATTCAATCATGACGGTATCAGAAGGGGCAACCTTTGAAGGAGGAAAAATTATTCAAACGGGAAAAGAAGATGCATTTGGACATCGTAAACTAGGTGGTGTTGGAGAATTGATAGCATCTGAGATTACACGGATCACAAAAAATAACACAATGTACCAGAAATTAGGATACGTTATTCGATCTGGGCCCGCAGATACAACGGACAGGTTAATTGGAATGGCTTACGGGCATATAGCTTTGAATTTAGTAAAGAAAAATGAATTCGGGATGCTTACTGCTATCAAAGACGGGAAATATGCTACTGTTCCACTGAGTAGGGTAATTTCTTGTAAAAAATTCGCAGACGTTGAAGCATATTATGATAAAGAGAATTATTTACCAAAAGTAAAAGATTTTTTGGGGCACCCAGTATTTCTTACATAATGAATTATATTAATAACTAGCAGAAAGAAATTTATTCTCTGTTTCATTTCAAAATGAAATAAATTGTACTTAAGGTTTGGTTATGGAATATAACACTAGTATTATTCAATCAAAATATAAATTAGTTCCGCGAACTCTAATTTTTATTGAAAGAGATGACGAAATATTACTTATTCATAAGAATAAAAAAGATTCATTTGGGTTTTCTAAGCTCAACGGGATAGGCGGTCATATCGAAAAAGGGGAAGAGCCTTATGAGGCTGCAAAACGTGAAATTTTTGAAGAATCGGGATTGATAATAAATAAATTAAGCCTTTTAGCGATTATTTTCATTGAGATTGGCACTAATCCAGGTATCCTGCTGTTTATTTTTAAAACAAAATATCCAGGTGGAAGATTGAAGGAATCTGACGAAGGTGGTCTTTTATGGATGAAAAGAAGCTCCATCAAAGATGAAAATAATATAATAAAAGATATTCCATTTCTCTTAGAATTATCAGATTCCTATAAAGAAGGTTCTCCGCCTTTCTTTGGCAAATATCTCTATGATGAATGCGGGGAATTGCGTATAGTTATTTAGGAATCGATATGTAAAATAAGAGCAATGTATTACCGTATTTTCGTTGGTCAAATTCACGAATGTTCTTAAATTGTAATGATTCATATTCTACAGGATCAATTTGGACAATTATCCAGCCATCACTGTTTAATATATCCTTGTTTTCATCAATAATCATTAAAGCATTTTTCCACATATGGTGATATTGTGGGGGAGCAATAAATATGTAATCAAACCTTCTTGATGTTAAATTTTTCATAAAAATAAATGCGTCAGCATTGATTATGCTATAAGCATCATTGTCTTTAATACATTCAAGATTATTGCCAAGGACTGAATAAGGAGTTTTGTTTTTTTCAATAAATTGAACAAATTGTGCACCACGGCTATAGGCTTCAATTCCAACTGAACCAGTTCCCGAAAACGCATCTAAAAATGAGCTTTCAAGAATATCATTTCCGATAATATTGAAAAGATTTTCTTTTACTCTGTCAGTTATCGGGCGAGTTTGATTTCCAGGTAATGATTTCAGGCGAAGTCCTTTAAAGGTTCCTGCAATTATTCTGGGAGTTGTCCGTTTTTTCATCTATATTGATCTAGCGTAATCAACGGCGAATTTAATATTGCCATAGGGAGTAATTATTGGAAGAACACAACCTGTTCCTGAAATTAGTTTCTTTTTCCCCGTCTGTATAATCGCATCATTAATTTCACGTTTGATGGTGTCTTCATTACCTCGTACCATGGTGTTTATTTGATTAAGTCCACCACAAAACACCTTATGGGTTAGTGTAGCCGCAGTTTTTAAGTCCGGGTAGGTATCTCTGTCATGCCAATTGATAATATTAAATGGATAGTCTGAGACAGAATCAAAATAGATATTCTTTCCATGAATGTGGAGAACTTTAATCCAAAAACTTTCTAGGCTTGAGAAAAGTCTTTCGTCAAATAATTTTCCAAACTTGAAAAATTCATCTTTTGAAAGAAAATCTGATGATGCTTGTTGTACAGCAAAGAAAATCCCATCAATTTTTAACTTTTCACATTCATGAAGAAAAAGAATAATTGATTCAGAGATGGTTCCCAATGCATCCTTAACTGATTCCGGGTCATTTCTGATGGTGTTAATCAGGTAATTCTTCCCTAAGAGGTTTTTTAATTGTGCGAGTGGGCTGAATATTGTTTGAATTATTGGGGTTTGCGGGTAGTAATAATCAGATAAAATGGAAAGAGTTTTTAATTGATTGCCTAAAAACCCTTTTGTGGGGTCAAGGATTGGTAAATTGCGAATGTCGGAAGATCTCATTCTATAGGAGGATAAATAATCACGCGTTCCTTCAGTATTCCCAATCCACTTATCTCGTATTCCCCAGTCCTTTATGCAGAAAGATGAAGATGGTGAGACTTTTATAATATCCATTCCAAAGGTGTCTTGAAAATGTATGGTAGCTGCCGCAAGCCGATTGGCGTTCTGATCGTCCATTGGAAAATGTCGCCAAAAGGCAACGGGAAGGTGGTCAACATTATTGCCAGATAAAAGGTTTTCAATTCTCTGGCGATGGGTAATGTTCATGAGAGATTCCTTTGGTTAAATATCCTTGTATGTTAATAAGCGATTTGCAAAATAATTCCACAATAAAACAACAATAATTACAAATGCCAAAGAAATATTCTTTCCAATTAATTCAGAAGATAAGAAAATGTTTTCAGTTAACAAACTCTCAGTCAATTTTATACTTGGCAGTTCGATAAGTTTATAAAGGTTGGTTCTGATTAAGAATCCTGCAACACTCACTGTGGAAAATTTTATGAGTTGGGTTTTGACAGGATGAATTTTTGACTCAGGATAAGTCCAATTACGGTTCCAGAAAAAATTATTAAAGACTGCAACGACAAATGAAATAGTGTAAGCAAATTTTGAACTAAATTTAAAAAATAAGAAAAGGTTAAATATCCCAAAATCAATAATTGTGCCACTAATACCAACTAAAGCAAATTTTATGAACCGCTTTCTTTCAAGATCATTAATTGGCATAGAACCTACAGGTTTAGTTTCTCTTTGAAATAAGGTATTGTCTTATCTAATCCCTTGTTGAGGGTAATATTCGGCTTCCAACTCAACACATTCTTTATACGCGAAATATCAGGTTTACGACGAACAGGATCATTGCCAGCGACTTTGCCCTCGAGAAATGATAATTTTGCTTTATTGGTTAACTTACTGTTGATAATTTCTGCAAGTTCGAGAATAGTTATTTCATTTGGGTTGCCAATATTGAATGGCTGATGTTCGTTAGAGAATAGTAATTTAATAATACCCTCAACAAGATCGTCAACATAGCAAAAACTTCTTGTTTGAGATCCGTCACCATATACAGTAAGACTCTCTTTACGAAGGGCTTGTTGTATAAAATTGGGAATTACTCTTCCGTCATCAAGCCGCATACGTGGTCCATAAGTATTAAATATTCTAACGATACCAGTATTTATGTCGTGATATCGATGGTAGGCCATTGTTAATGCCTCGGCAAACCGTTTTGCCTCATCATAAACAGATCTCTGGCCTATCGGGTCCACATGCCCCCAATAACTTTCACTTTGTGGGTGTTCTTGAGGATCACCATAGATCTCACTCGTTGAAGCGAGTATATACCTGGCATTATTGTTTCTAGCCAAGCCTAAAGTATTGAGTGTACCTAATGCTCCTGCTTTCATAGTTTGAATTGGCAAATTAGGGAAACCATAAGGCGAGTTAGGGTTTGGGCTTGCAGGAGAAGCAAAGTGCATAACAGCATCAACTTTTCCTGGAACAAAAATAAAGTTGGCCACGTCATGTCTAATAAAAGCGAATAAGGGATTTCCTGCAAGGTGTGCCAAATTTTGCTTGTTTCCAGTGATGAAATTATCCATACCGATAATTTCATGGCCCATATTTATCAAGCGATCACAAAGATGAGAGCCAAGAAAACCTGCAGCTCCTGTAATAAGAATACGCATAAAATTAGCATTTCCGATAGAGTATAATCACTAAAATTGAATAAAAGTAAATTATAGCATGAAGGATTTATCAAAAATAAAAGGTAAATATACTCTCCCCGCAATGATTGAAGTGCTGTTGTTCGTTGCTGTGATGCCGATGTCATTTTCTCAGCTGGCAACGTCACTTAAAGTATCAGTAAAATCAATTGAATTAGCTTTACATGAGTTGGATGATCACTATCGAAAAACAAGAGGATTGCGACTACAGTGGAAGGGAAAAAGAGTTCAGCTGGTCACATCTCCTGAATTGTCAATAATAATTGAAGAATTTTTAGGGATCGAGACAACCACCACTCTCAGCCAAGCATCATTGGAAACAATGGCCATCATTGCTTATAAACAGCCTGTAACTAGACCTATGATTGAAGATGTAAGGGGTGTTAACAGTGATGGAGTTGTAAGGAATTTATTAAGTAAGGGGTTGATAGAAGAAATAGGTAGAACGGAAAGTGTAGGTCGGCCGATACTATA
>Ga0255393_10025_pt1 | contig 22875 bp, 19 predicted proteins | sample ANMaggSeSYBR01C8_FD_182122 | JGI IMG/M metagenome (GOLD analysis project Ga0255393, IMG submission 182122) | Sediment cell enrichment communities from methane seep in Santa Monica Basin, California, United Staets - ANME aggregate JGI... | ecosystem: Environmental > Aquatic > Marine > Cold seeps >... | reverse complement strand
TGATGGTCGGGTCATTTGTGTTGATGAAGATGGATCTTATATCAAGTTACAGAAATTGATCGGGAGCAGTGACATTATCCTTGATGGAATTCTGGGTACAGGATTCAAACTGCCGTTAAGGAAGGAAATCTCCGCCCTCCTTCAAGTTTTTTCTAAGTTTGACACACTTCCCGAAATTGTGGCAGTTGATTGCCCATCGGGAGTTGATTGCGATACGGGTGAGACGGTGGAAGAAACCCTTCATGCGGATCTTACTGTATGCATGGCGGCAATAAAAAAAGGATTGCTGAAATTTCCAGCATTTGAATATGTTGGCGAGATTGCGGTTGTGGATATTGGGCTTCCGAAAAATCTTCCAGAATTTATGAATATCCAAACGTCTGTTGTTGATCAAGGTATGGTGCGGAAAATGCTCCCTGCTCGTCCGCTGGATGCGCATAAAGGGACCTTCGGCACATGCATGATCATTGGGGGATCTACAAACTATTGTGGGGCAGTGCTTCTTTCTGCTGCGTCAGCATATCGAATTGGAGCTGGATTAGTGCGTGCCGCGATACCGGGAGTAATATATGATGCAATCGCTGGGCAATTGCCTGAATGCACATGGATAATTCTCCCACATTCAGCGGGTGCGATCAGGAGCAGCGCAAGTGCTGTTGTCCAGGACAATCTTGATCGAGTAACTGCGATATTAATTGGCCCGGGACTGGGGCAGGAAAAAGAAACACAGGAATTTATGAAGAATCTACTGCAATTTGAGGAAACACCTATCAAGAAAACCGCGATTGGATTTTTAGGTCAATTGAAAAAAGCAGAGAATGAAGAACTTCATAGCCAACCAACTTTTGTATTTGATGCAGATGCGCTCAACCTGCTTTCCAATATTGGTGGTTGGCATCAAATGCTAAAACAAAGGGCTGTGTTAACACCTCATCCTGGAGAAATGGCTACCTTAACAGGGCTGAGGGTAGATGAAGTTCAGAAGGATAGGGAAGGGGTTGCGAAAGATTTTGCTGCAAAATGGGGGCATGTGGTGGTTTTGAAGGGGGCTGTTACGATAATTGCTTCACCAGATGGTGAAACAGCGTTCATCCCAATTGCTACACCGGCATTGGCATCAGCTGGTACTGGTGATGTGTTGTCGGGGATGATCGCAGGGCTGGTTGGTCAAGGCATGATAGCTTTCGATGCTGCAGTGGCTGGGGCCTGGCTGCATGCAAGGGCAGGGGTGGCTGCTGCTAAAAAGCAGGGTCAGGTTATCTCGATTACCGCGAGTGATGTGATTGGTGAGATTTCGTTTGCCTTAAAAGAAACAACCAGCATGAATCGATCATAATGCTGGTTGTTACTTAAAAAACCGCAGGGTTTTTTATGCTTCTTTTTTAGGCGGGGCAGATTTTTTTGTACGCGGAACGGCTTTGGTGACCTTTTCTTTACTTTCATCAAGTAGTACTTGGCCTTTTTTCGCGATCTCGCTTGCTTTTTTCTTCGCGTCTTCGAGCAGTACCTCGGCACGATTTACCGCATCTTTTGCCGCTTTCTCAGCTTTACTTATTGTTTCTTCTACTGTTTCAGAGGTTTGATCTTTCAATTCGATCGCTTTATCTTTAATAATTGTACGTGTCTCTTCGCCGGTTTGCGGTGCGAAAAGAAGGGCAGTAATTGCACCGGTCAAGCCGCCCACGATAAAACCTATTAAAAATGTTCCAAAATCATCTCGATCTGACATGTTTTACTCCTTTGTATTATTATTTTTAAGGAACCCTATAATTTCAAATAATTTCCTTCCTCCTGCTAACATACCGCCAATAGATACAATTGGTCTAACTGCTCTCTCAGAAATAAATTGGCTGGTTCCTTTCACCGTACGAATAGTATCTTTTGTTGAAGAAAGGATTGGCCCAATTTCATTCTGGAGTAGATTGGAAAGAAGCGCCAATTGGATGATCAAAATAATCAATGCTGCGCCGATCAGGAATGACTCAAAGACCAGAATGATGATAAAAATGTCCCTCACCTGACTGGTAATTTGGGCGTCAGATTTTGCCAGATATATAACCCCGAAAGTTATCCCGATGAGAAAAAGGGCAGTGATTACTGCAATGATAATTAACGCGGTCTTTCTAGATTGAGAGTTCTTTTCTTTTTCCATAAATAAATCTATGTATATATTGTAATTGTTTTGCATTATAGCATAGAAGGGTAGTAGGGTAATGCTTTCCTAAAATAGTACAAGCGATAAGTAGAAAAGGGTGCCAAACATGAAAAAAAAACAGGCACAGCGAAAGCCAAATCATCAAAATCCTCAAAGAAGGTAAAATCTGGTATGCCAGTCACAAATAATTGCAGAGAACACGGCATCTGTCGAGCCACATACTACAAATGGAAGTCCAAATATTGGGGATGGATATCCATTAAAGAGTAAAAGACTAAATTCGGGGTTCTGGAAGATTGAGTTGATCTTTTGTTTTTGATAGTATAATTATCTTGATTAAACTCATAGTGGAGGACATATATAATGGATAGAAAACAATATTTTGGTGGGTCTATTAGTTTGCGAGTGCCAGGTATTAATCTTGATTCTATGATAGCATGGAAGACTCTTGGCATTATTGCTGAAAAATATCCAGAGTTAAACCAATCTAGCGCTGATGAGAAACAAAATAATTTTAAGATATTTTCTGAGAATTTGCAGGGTGAGGAGCAAGAAGCAGTTATGCTTCGTGAAGATGTATTAGCACTTATATCTTCTGGAGAATTAAACGAAGATGTATGGTTTTTAAGGTATTTTGACATATTTCAAGTAATTCAATCCCAAATTGAAATTAGTCCACTAGGTATAATCCATATAGACTGCCAGTTGATATACGAATATAAGACATGTATCAACCATGGAAAACTGGTGTATGATCTTTTTGGGAAAACAGAATTAATGGATAATATGTATCAGGGTATGCAAATAATTGCATATAAACCAGCCATACTTTTTTTTGTAGATGCTGATGAACATATAGTATGTACAATAAAATTTGTTAGTAAATCCCCTAATAAGGCAGATAGATTGGTAAAATATCCAGAGCCTTATGAAATTAGTGTTACTTGTGGAATAGCGAAAACAGGTAACTATAATCATAAAACATCAATCGAAGAATCAATGAGAAATGTAATTAATATTGCGAGACCGATTTTTGAAAATAATTTCAAAAAATATATTGATGAACCTATCCTTTCTTATATAAACAACAAAGAAGACTAATAGGGGGAGAAATGTATGAAGCGTTTTCGTTATTAATTAGTATTCCAGGTGCAATTGATTCAGTATTAAACATCATCGATTGTTTAAAGAAGAACGAATCTCTCTCAGCATCAAGCCAGCAAGAATTAAATCAAATTAGGAAGGGTATATGTGAAGTTTATAACACTTTGTCAGAATTCACGATTTCATTCAATGAAATTGCAGCATGGAAGAGTGTACATGAAATTACTAATAGAATATTGACAGATTTATCTGAAGTGTTTATTTTAATAAATGGATCAAAAGATAGCTATGATTTTGTAAATAATATTTTCCCAACTAAAAGGGAAAATATTATCAGAGGGATTAAGACTATGTTTTTAAATGAATCATCTATGCCGAAAATATGTTTTTATGAGACTAAATCGGAATTCATGTCGATATTAATTTGTTTGAAAGATACTAATGACGACAAAATACATTGGCATGAATGGATAAGAAAGAATGTTAATTTAGCTTTAAAAGAAGCTGAAGATTATTCACATGGAAAAGAAGTATATGGCTTGTTAGGATCTCTCTATAGGTATTGCATGGTTCTGAACCATCTTGCAGATAAAACTATTATTGATTGTATAACTAAATATCATAACGATACAGAAATATTAAGACGGCAATTGGAAGCGAATTCCAATTTAGTATGAATACTATTAAGCAACAGAGAAATTATGTTGATGAACTATTTGAGGTTGACAACGATCTTCTTGATGCATGTATTGAAGCATCATTTACAAGTTGTATAGATGATATAAAAAATTTGCAAAGAAAATACAAAACTATTAAGAAAAGTGCATCAAAAGACGAGAATGATATTATTAGCGAATTTTGTGAAAAACGTATCTGGTTTTGGTCGATAAGAGTATCGTATGTCACTGGAAAGTCAGAGTATCAAGCACCTTCGATTTTGTGTTTTCATGGTAATTCTAAAAATTCAAAAATCCTTTCCAGAAAATTCGTCATACCTTTAGGTGATTACGATATAGAAAAAGCAGATTATTTGCTTGAGTTTTTTAAAGAGAATTTATGCCATCAGCTTCATGAAATTGAACTTCGAAATCAAGGTATTCATGAATTTCAGCGTAACATCCAAATGTTTGATTATCGTACAAAAATATCTCCCTCGTTATTTACTCTATTTGAATATCCAATATTAAGAGAAATTAAAAATAATATCGAAATACATTTCGAAATGGCATTCTATAATGATAAAGACCTGTATGGCTTCTCATCGGAAAATGAAGAGTGGTTGAATTCAGTAATTAATTTGTTTACATCATCAAAATATGAAAGTTTTTATATAGAATCAATAGTTAAAATGACTAACGATAAAGATCGCAGTGTTTTATTATACGCAAATATCAAATATTAATCTTGAGAAATTGTTGTATAAACGTTGCATTAAACTTAAAATTAACAAATTCCATGAGAAATTATGGGGGTGAGGCAAATGACAAAAACAACAATTAGCATGGGAGTTATTAGAACAGAGGGTACATAAAAAAAAAGTTGCCAAACATCTTGGGGTATCCCGTTTGATAATTGTTCGTTGTGTCATAGGTAATTGAAGAACATAGTGACTTACAAAGCTTTATAGATTGCCATCAGCAAACCAAGAAGTGATCAATAAGAAGCGAAAAATTGATTCGATCATAAAACGCCGTATCTTGACTGTACGTGAACCACGATTCAAATGTCAGAAGAATATGCCCTTTGGTACTGTTCCAGTGGCTAAATCAGGTTCAGTTCTCTTTGGAATTGTATTTGTCTTTACCGCTGTAGATATTGTGACCAAGGAATGTGATGTTTTATTGCCTTACTCACTCAAGATGGTTGATTGTAAAGTATTTCTAGATTGATATATGCAAAGGCGTTTTGATAGTTTTGCGGAAACCATTGAAATAGATGACGGCAGTGAGTTCAAGGAAACGTTAACAAAAATAGCTTTAACCAATCACCATAGGCATTGTTCAGCCCACCTGTGGACGTAATGGACGCTGAGATACGGTGTGGAAGAATTCTGGTATGTTAAACTAATAAGCTACAGTTTAATAAGTTTAATGAGCAGTATGGAAAGAAAGCGATTTATGGAACCATTTCTTATTTTTGGGTTAGGCAATCCTGGGCGAGAATACGAACGAACCCGGCATAATATTGGATTTATCGCGTTAGATAAACTATCGATTGAATGGAAGATTGATATTTCACGTTACCGATATAAATCATTGGTTGGTGAAGGCAAATTTGCAGGAAATCGAATTTTTTTAGTGAAACCGCAAACTTACATGAACAATTCAGGCAACTCAGTACGTTCTTTCATGCGTTTCTATAAACTTGAACCAACCCGGCTGCTGGTTATTCATGATGATCTTGACCTGCCTTTTGGGAGTATTCGATTGCGGGAAGAAGGTGGATCTGCAGGCCAGCGCGGCATGCAGTCCATTATTTCGAAAATCGGTACTGATGAATTTGCACGGTTGCGAATAGGGATTGGCCGCCCGCCTGGGAGGATGGATCCAATGGATTATGTATTAAAAAAATTCTCCCATAACTCAGAAACCGATCTTGATCTGGTGTTAAACACTGTGGTTCGCTCAATTGAGGTTATGTTGAAAGACGGCATCGAAAAAGCGATGACACTTTATAATCATTCGGTTCTACAGGATGAGTGAAAATAGCCTAATTAATTTCTCAAAAATACACGGTTACAAGAACCTGCTTTCGGAATATGAATCTGGCCAATCTCAGGCGTTAATTAGTTTGCCGCGGTCTGTTCGCTTGCCATTCATCGCCGCAATTCACAATGATCTTAAGCGGACTATTCTTTTTGTCACTTCAAAATCAGACCGCCTGCTAACTATGTTTGAGGAATTTTCTTTTTGGGTAGAAGAATCACGGCGGCATATCTTCTCTGAACCCTCACCGCTATTTTATGAGAGATCTGGATGGAGTGCAGCTACCCGATATGACCGGTTGGACACCTTAACTGATATTGCCCAGTATTTTATTCCTGGAAGAAAAGAATTTTATTCTCCGTCAGTAATATTCACGTCTGTGAAATCATTGATGACAAAGACCATTCCAAGAAGAGATTTTATTCGGAATTCTTTTTCATTGAAGGTAGGTGATCACACTGAAATTAATGATTTGATTTTCAGATTATTAGCAAATGGTTACAGTTCAGTGGAAATTGTAGTTGCAGGTGGACAACTATCCAGAAGGGGTGGGATTTTAGATATTTGGCCGACAAATTTTAAGAATCCTGCCCGGATAGAGTTTTTTGGGGATGAAATGGATACAATGAGGATCTTTGATCCTGTTACTCAGCGATCGATCGAGAAAATTGATTCTGTGTTTATTCCACCTGGCAGAGAAGTTCTTCGAGTCGATACTATCGAAAAGATTGAAAACGAACCAGAGGAACTATCAGAGTTTTTCATTCCTACTGTTTTCCCTTCCGCGGGATCACTGATTGATTATTTGCCAAAAGATTCAATCGTAGTTTTTGATAATGCATCTTCTTTACAAGTTACAGCAGATGAAATTGAAACACAAGCAGTCAGAATTAAAGCGGAAAATGAAGAATCCGGAATGATTCCTGCTGGTTTTCCTGCCCCTTATATCACCTGGTCGGAAATAATTGATGAGATTTCTCAACGGAATTCAATTGATTTGGGATTTCCGTTAAGTGAAAAAGGGCATCAGATCTCTACTGCCTTTTCACCCAGCCCACGCTTCGGAAGCCGCCTGGATGAGTTGTTTAGGTTTATCAAGGATAAAAACAAGCAAATAGAACATGTGTATATCGTTTCCAAGCAAATCAACAGAATTAAGGAGGTGCAGGAAGAATTCTTTGCATCCTCTTCAAACCCGGAAAAAGTCGTTTTCATTGAAGGAGGTTTGAACGCTGGGTGGAAAGTTAAGTATCCAGATGGTAAGGAGCAATACTTATTTTCTGATAGTGAATTATTTGGATGGGAACTTCCCCGACCCCGCAGACAAAAACATGGCAGGACTGCATCTCCAGAAGTTTCGTATGCGGATCTTACTGTTGGTGAGTATGTTGTTCATATTGATTATGGCATCGCGAAGTTTGCTGGCCTTGTTCATCGATCTATTGAAGGAACGAACCGGGATTTCCTGCTATTAATGTATGCTGATGATGACGAATTGTTTGTACCTGTCCATCAGGCAGATAGGATCAGCCTGTATATTGGTCCAGGGAATCGTCAACCAAATTGTTCCAGATTAGGATCTGCAGGTTGGAAAAATAAGCGCAGCCGTGCAAGACAAGCGGTGAAAGAAATCGCGTATGATCTTTTAGATTTGTATGCCTCCCGCCAGACTGTGAATGGATTTGCATTCCAAAAGGATACTGAATGGCAGGCGGAACTGGAAGCCAGTTTTCCCTATCAAGAAACTGATGACCAGGCAAGAGCTATTGTTGAGGTTAAAAAAGATATGGAACGGAACCGCCCGATGGACCGTCTATTATGCGGTGATGTTGGATATGGGAAAACCGAAGTTGCTTTACGATCTGCATTTAAAGCGGTCATGGGCAATAAGCAAGCGGCAATGCTGGTTCCAACAACAGTTCTTGCTCAGCAGCATTTTGAGACTTTCAAATCCCGGCTCTCCCCATTCCCTTTTCAGATCGAAATGCTTTCAAGGTTCCGAACAGCTTCAGAACAGGCAAAGATCCTATTGCAACTTGAGATGGGCGAGGTTGATATAGTGATCGGAACACACCGACTGCTGCAGCCAGACGTCATTTTCAAGGATCTTGGGTTGCTTATCGTCGATGAGGAACAGCGATTTGGTGTGACACACAAAGAGTTCTTTAAGAAAATGCGGCAGGAAATTGATGTGTTAACTTTAACGGCAACACCAATTCCGCGGACGTTATATATGGCGTTATCTGGCATCCGTGATATATCTGTGATCAATTCTCCTCCTGCTGAGCGGCTGCCGATCCTTACGTTTACTGGGCCTTATGAGGAGAACGTGGTCCGCAAAGCGATCATCAGGGAAATTGATCGCGGAGGACAGATATTTTTTGTCCATAACCGAGTTCAATCCATTCAAGTAGCGGCAAGCAAACTGCAGAAACTTGTTCCTGAAGCAAAGATCGGAATTGCCCATGGACAAATGCGGGAAAAAACCTTGTCTAGCGTGATGAGCAAGTTTACGGCTGGTGAAATTGATGTTTTGTTATCTACATCCATCATTGAATCTGGTCTTGATATTCCTAATGCGAATACGCTGATCTTAGACCGAGCGGATACTTTTGGACTTGCTCAACTTTACCAGCTGCGGGGACGAGTCGGACGTGGCTCATCACGGGCGTATGCATACTTTTTTCACCATAAGAAGAAAATGCCGACACCAGAGAGTCTTGAACGTTTGGAAATAATTGCTGAGAACACACAATTAGGCGCAGGATATTCAATAGCGATGCGGGATTTGGAAATGCGAGGGGCTGGAGACCTGTTGGGTACCAACCAGCATGGGTACATTGCTTCTGTGGGTTTTCATTTATACACGCGTTTATTGGCAGAGGCAGTCCAGCAGCTGAAGGGAGAGAAAGGATTCAAGTCCCGAGTTGAGAAATTGTTATTGGTGAATCCTATCCGCCCCCTAGTAAGTGTAGAACTGCCTATATCTGTTCATATCCCATCTGAATATGTAAAAAATGATTCCCTTCGTTTGAAGCTGTACCGTCGAATTGCTGATATAAACAATGAGGATGAAATAAGTTTGTTAATAGCAGAGTTTGATGACCGCTTTGGACCTCCTCCAGAAGAAGTTATCAATTTGTTATACCAACTGCGAGTAAAACTTAAAGCAGAGAAATGCGGCTTGTCTTCAATCTCTGTTGAAGGAAAGAATTTGTTATTGAAATATCCTCCTTCTTCTGAAGAAAAAACATATCGGGATCTGCCTGATTTGGGACAAGGGGCCACAAGGGGAAAAAACGCATACAGGATGCTTAGAGGTGGAAGAGTAAATTGGCGTATTCGGCTCGTAAAAATTCTGGATTTATTAATTCAAGCAGAGAGAAAACATTAGATGAAATTCAAACTAAAAGCTCCTTATCAGCCAACTGGTGATCAACCGGAAGCCATAAAAAGCCTGGTTGAAGGCGTTAGAAGTGGAAAACAGCATCAGGTTCTTTTAGGTGCTACTGGTACAGGTAAGACTTTCACAATTGCAAATATGATAAATGAGCTGCAAATGTCTGCTCTGGTGATGGTACATAACAAGACGCTGGCTGCGCAGTTATATGCGGAGTTTAAAGAATTTTTCCCTGAGAATGCTGTTGAGTACTTCGTGTCATATTATGATTATTATCAGCCAGAAGCTTATGTCCCCAGGCAGGATCTATATATAGAAAAAGAAACTGACATCAACGAAGAAATAGAACGGCTGCGATTAGCGGCAACCACCTCTTTGGTTTCTCGCGAAGATGTGATTATCGTTGCTTCAGTATCCGCAATTTATGGGCTTGGAAGTCCAGAGGCGTACAGCAGTATCGTTATCAAACTGAAAAAAGGTGAGATCTATCGAAGAAATGTTCTTCTTCGTCAGTTTATTGAAGAGCATTACTCGCGTAATGATATCGAACTCCGCCCAGGTATTTTCCGTTTGCGAGGTGACACTTTGGAAGTGTTTCCCGCTTATGAAAAAAATCTTTCATACAGAATTACTTTCTTTGGTGATGAAATTGAACGAATTATTTCTGTTCAACCAGTTACTGGAGAAATATTAAATGAATTTGAAGAAATTGAAATATTTCCTGCAAAACATTTCATCACACAAGAAGATCGGCTGAAAACGGCGATCAGTGACATCGAAAGTGAATTAGCGGAGCGATTAATATTTCTCAAGGAAAATCAAAAATTATTAGAAGCTCAGCGGTTGGAGCAAAGAACGCGCTTTGATCTTGAGATGTTGAGAGAGATCGGTTATTGTTCGGGAATAGAAAATTACTCACGCCATTTAGACCAGCGGCCAAAAGACTCACCCCCATGGACCTTAATGGATTTTCTCCCCTCGGATTTTTTGCTTATTTTGGATGAATCCCATATGACGGTACCCCAAATTCGAGGGATGTATAACGGTGACCGTTCAAGAAAAGGCACACTGGTTGAATATGGGTTTCGGCTTCCCTCTGCGTTGGATAATCGGCCGTTGACATTTGAAGAATTTGAATTGAAGATGGGAGCAACTGTTTATACATCCGCAACGCCCGGTCCTTATGAATTAGGAAAAGCTGATCAAGTGATTGACCAGATCATTCGCCCCACTGGTCTGGTTGACCCTCAAATCGAAGTGCGCCCGGTTCATGGGCAAGTAGATGATTTGATTGGGGAGATTAGAACCAGAGTGGAAAAGAAAGAACGAGTATTGATTACAACACTTACTAAGCGAATGGCAGAGGATCTGACTGAATATTTAAAGGGAATTGAGATCAATGTGCAATATCTTCACTCTGAAGTGGAAACTCTCGATCGTGTTGGCATTCTGCGGGATCTGCGGATGGGTGTGTATGATGTGATCGTTGGGATAAACTTATTAAGGGAAGGGTTGGATTTACCGGAAGTGTCTTTGGTTGCAATACTTGATGCAGATAAACAGGGCTTTTTACGCTCTGCAACTGCACTCATTCAAACAGTCGGCCGGGCGTCGCGTAATTTACAGGGAAAAGTGATCATGTATGCCGATAAGATTACAGACGCTATGAAACAAGCAATTAATGAAACCAACCGCCGCAGGAAAAAACAAGAAGCATACAACAAGAAACATAATTTTGAACCTTTTACAATTATTAAGGAAATTTACGATATAACCGAGCGGCTTACATCGCAATCATATATTTCTGATGGTCAGGCGGATTATTCAGTTGATGGAACACTGTCAAGTCTGCCGATTAAGGAATTGAAAAAGATAATTGAGGAAACAAGAGAAAGAATGAAAGCAGCGGCGAAATCTTTGGAGTTTGAACGAGCAGCTGCTTTGCGGGATCAGGTCTTCGAATTACGGAAAATGCTTGCGGACGAATCAAATGTTTCCCCATGGGAACGAATCGCAATAATTTCTGGTGAAGAATAGGTGCGACTTGATTATTTTGTTTGAAGGATTGTGAAAGGTGAAAGATCACTCTTGGATTTCTGCCATTCAACATCGATTTTCACGACTTGCGCCATCTGCGGCCCTTTGCGGACCTCCTTAAGAAATGCGTCTAATTTCTTTCTGGACCCATCAGCGAGGATCTCTACATTGCCATTGATCCTGTTTCTCACCCAACCTTGCAGCTGAAGATCCTGCCCTGCTCGATAAACAAAGAACCTGAAACCGACCCCTTGCACAAACCCCTGCAAAATAACGTGCAGGCGTATATTGTTCTCGTTTTCCATAATGATTGTTAGGATTGGTCGAAGAAGTCAAATCCGGGCATCCCGGATGAGAGGTTAAGGTTATCCATAGCCATTTTTAAAATGTCTATGTCTTCTTCATCGTTACTTTCTTCGATCATTTTCTCGAAAAGATCTTTAATATCGTTTCCACCGATCTTAGATAATGCCCATATTGCTTGTGTATGTAATTCTTCATCGGGTGAAGAGCTATCCATAAAACCAATAATTTGCTCTTTCGCAGATTCGATCTCCAATTCACCAGCAGCTTTGATTGCTTCAGTTTGTATATCAGGATCGAGGTCTGATAGTTTCTCTAACACTACTTTCCCCCATTTGTTGTTTGCTGACCTGCTGATGGCGAATAGTGCTGAAAGATGCCACTTCTTATCATTCATTATTAATGCACTGGTGATAAGGTGATTCACTTTTTCGTTGCTGGAATATCCTAAAGACTCGAGGATCCTTTGTCTTATTAAGTCATCTTCAGATTTTAGATATTCATTAATTAGTAGATCTTGAACCATGTTTGCTGATTTTTCTGGAATTTCTTCAAGCTCGCCTAGAAGCACAAATCTTCCGAGAGCTGTAGCGGCTGACGCATTGACTTCGGAATCGGAATCGTTTAGTAAAAGGTTAATGAAGATGGGGATTAATTTAATATTGGTGCATTCCCAAAGTAAAGGAATTGCTTGGCTTCTGATACGTGGATTATCATCTTGTAAAGCAAAAAAACCAAAGTCGTCACAAGAAACGAGAGTGTTGGCTTCCATCAGAGATTCTAAATCTTTAAGGAGGTTGTATTTTCTTTCCCTGTCGACTTCAGGCCAAATGGTTTTTATTTTTTCTAGATCATCCAAAGAGATGTCTGAAAAATAAAGTAAAAATTGTGAACTAAATGGCTTAGTATTATCTAGAAGGTTATTAATTACGTCATCAGAAGAATATTCCAGGTTTGTTTCCATTTATTCTTTTATGGTAACACAATTGGATTGGTTATATCTTGATAAAAAACATATCCCATCAATATCAATAATCCTGAGTAACCAATAAAATGGATAAGGTTCTCATATTTCACTGGCACTCTTTTACCAAGGAAAATCTCAGGAATAATAAAAAGTATTCTTCCGCCATCGAGTGCGGGGATGGGGAGTAAATTAGAAAAACCCAGCGATATTGAAATTATGCCAAAGAACCAGGCAATATTGATAACAATTAATGAAGGATCTTGCTGCTCGATTACTCTCTCGTCTTCACGAACTTGGGAATAAACATCATAGATACCCTTTGGAGATAGCATGCGTGCTTCTTGGGGGTTCACTTCTCCTCTGAGAAGCAATCCTGGGATTGATAATAACTGCTTGCCTTGTTCAAAAGCAACTCTACCTCCCATTGGTATTGCCCTTAAAAAACCAACATCTTTGGTTGGGTTTTTCATGATTATCCCTATTGCTCCCTCGTTTTCTGGCGGGTCAATTCTGGGAATAAGGACTATTTCTTTAATTTCATCCTTTTGAAGGATTGTAAGCGCGGTTTCTTTACCAAGATTTTCTTGAACCAGGGTGATAACTTGAAAGATCCCCGTTATTTCTTCTCCGTTTATACCCTGGATAATATCAGTTTCTTTTAATCCAGCTTCTGCCGCGGGAGATCCTGGAGCAATTCCTGCAATTTCTACAATACCAGGTTGAGGGATTCCGGTTCTAGAAATCACCAAGCTAAATAAAAGGACTCCAGTTAATAAATTCATGAGAGGTCCGGCTATTAATGTGCCCAGACGCTTCCATTTATTTGCTTTATAAAGACCTCCCTCAATGTTCGGGTCGTCTTCTCCCTTGAATCTTACGAATGCTCCAAATGGAATTAGGTTTATCGTGAAATCTGTACCCTTCCAATTAAATAATTTTATTATCTTGGGAGGATATCCAAAACCAAACTCTTCGGCTTGGATTCCAAAGAATTTTCCAACAAGGAAATGTCCCAGTTCGTGAACCAATAAAAGGATACTCAGGGCTGTAATGAATTCAATCAGGCTCATTAAGGAATTATTTATCATATGAAGAGATTATAATGCTCGCCATTGGATTTTGATGTAGGAAATATATTAATTTGGACTTGTTGGTTGAATTACGCTCGCACCGCTGCCTGAGGGTGATTTGAGGATTTCAATAATTCCTGGAATGTTTCGCAAATTATCCTCGACTTTTTCATAGCTTTCTTCCGTACAGATAACATGTACATTTGGCCCCGCATCTAGAGTATATGCTGCGGCGGTACCTTTTTGGTGCATCTTCTTAACTTCTTGCATGATCAATAACGAGGTTGGCTGCCAATATAGGATAGGTGGTGTTGAGGTCATCATAACCGCGTGCATCATGTTGCTGTCAAGTTCAATGATTTCAGAAAGAGCTCCAAAATCTTTTTTAATTATCGCATTTCTACAAATGTCAAGCCGGCGTTGAGTATCCATGACTCGGACTTGCTGCAGCGGACTTGAATCTGCCATGCTGTGTCCTTTAGTAGAGCTCACCTCTTTCGGCTTATTTTCAACAACGGCAATACAATCCCATAAAGGCCAATGATGCTCGTGAGCAATAGTCGTTGCATAAGAATCTTCATGTCTGCTGCCAGTTTTCCATTCACAGTAACCACGAGGGATGGACCGGCAAGCCGAGCCTGATCCCAATCGGGCGATTGCAGATAATTCTATTTGTGATAGATGAAGGTCGAATAAATGTGCCACCGCGATGGAAAGTGCTGCAAAGGCGGAAGCAGATGAGGCGAGACCAGCAGACATTGGGAAATCATTTGTACTAATAATCTCCAGGAATCCATCTCGCTTGTAAATCTTTCTGATAAGGTTTAAATATTGCTGGATACGGCGCAAAGTGGGACCTGATTGCGTTGCTCCATTCAACTCGAGATGGTCACTTTTTAAACTTGGATTTCTAGTAACAGTGGTGGTTGTGTTCAGATCAGCCAAATTCATGGATATGGAACCATTGGAGGGAAGTCTCAGGGAATCATCCTGGTTTCCCCAATATTTTATAAAAGCGATGTTCGGGTGGGCTTTGGCAGTAACTGAGTAAGTTTTCACTGGGGGAATAATGGTGTTTTCTATCTTGAAGAAGATATTTGAAGGATTTCACCTTCCTCGTTTGCTTTCACTTTAATTGAAACGGGAATTGTATGCCCGTTTGCTGTTATTATGCTGCCAATAAACTTGAGGATTGTTGAACCATCGGGCATTTTTTGTGTCTTTGGAGGGATATTATTAAGATAAGGAAATTGTTTAAATATTTGATCACTTACCTTTTTTATTGTATTTAAATCCATAAGCTTATTTAGTATGTTTTGTTTAAATTATAACCTTTCCGTAGAAATGCGGGTACTTCTAGTGTATCTTCGTAGTCTTCTACTGATTTAGAATACACCAGATTTTCCTTGTTATTAACTGAAACGTAATCCTGTTCGATTAATTTGGTTGGTTCATGCTGATAATTATCTTGAGAGAGCAGCGGTGTAGCCCCTATACCTGTTAGTAAAATCGAAACCATCACTTGGCCATCACCTGTTTCCGTTTGTTCAACAACAGGTATGATTTCGGTATCCTCCCCAACTTTTTCTTTTAAATATTCAATGGCAAGATCAATTTCATTAATTTTTAAATCACCCGTTAATTTAATTATGATCCCTTGTGCTTGGTGAATTGGCGTTTTTTCAAGCAAGGGGTGCATCAAGGCGTTCTTTATTGCAGAGATGATCCTTTCATTTCCCTGACCATAGCCAATTGAAATGTATACACCCCCACCATTTTTCATTAATTTAGATATATGTGAGAAATCAATATTCAGCAAACCGTGATTATTCAAAATCCCAGTTATCCCTTGAATCCCCTTGATGAGGACGTCATCTGCCATTCCAAGAGCAGTTTTTATGGGTGTGTTTGGCGCAGCAAGGTCTACTAAACGATCGTTTGGGATAGTAATTAAAGTGTTTGTGAATGGCTGCAAATTGATTGTTGCCTCGTAGGAAATACTCTTCCTTTTTTCTGCTTCAAATGAGAAAGGTAATGTGACTATCGAAATTGTCAGGATTTCCAATGATGCGGCAATTCTTGCTGCAATCTCAATTGCACCAGAACCAGTTCCTCCTCCCATCCCTGTAGTTAAGAATAAAAGGTCTGAACCCTGAATGCATTCAATCAACTCTTTGAAATTTTCTTCTGCGGCTGTTTTCCCGATTGAAAGGTCTCCTCCTGCCCCTTGTCCATTGGTGGTGTGGGTGCCTAACCGGATGACTTTATTAGCTCTGCATGTAGATAGAGAATGAAAATCTGTGTTAGCAGCAATCAATTCAACACCATCAAGGTCTAAAGCGGAAAGGCGGGAAATTGTGTTGCATCCACTTCCGCCAAGTCCGAGAACTTTGATCTTTTTGGATAGTGATTTGTGTTTTGGTTGGCTATGATTATTCATGCTTTTCTACTCACTTTGTAATTCTTCTATTTTGTTTGGGGAGATAATCTTAATAATGCAATTTTCCGATAAGGCTTCTATATCATCGGATAAAAATTCTTTCTTTTTATCGGTTATGTAAAGAATGTAGGCTGCATTTGCAGCATCGACTTTTGAAAAACCTAAATGTGGTTTAAATTTTCTAATATAAGGATCTAGTTTCTCGAGTAGGTTGGACATCTCTTGTTTTAGCGAATCGGAAAATAGGATATAGCGCCGATATTTGAATTGAAATTGTTTAATGGGGATATTTATTTGGGCTAGGTTTTCTTCAGTTTGTGGGGTGGAAATATTACTGGTTAACCCTAAAGTTAGTGCAGGAGTAAGGGGAAAACCTTTTGGTGTAAACCACCTATATGGAAAATATTTCTTTTCAGTTTGCGCGGAGAGAACGAAAAAATTGCATCCGATTACTTCAGATGGAATAGGAGATAAAAGAAGTTCGGGATTTTTGGGGTCATACACATTTTTTCCGTTTAACAAATGCGTGATTGCAAAAGGGATATCTGTGGGTGCAGTGTCCATTGAACTATCCATGAAACAGTCGTTTGGAACTCCTGCTTCTAGAATAATTATTGGTAATTTTTTACCGAAAATTTTCTCTGATAATTCCAGGTACCATTCGTATGTTCTGAAACTTTGCTGATTTTGCGTGTTTTGTTTTTTATGAAAAGGTTTAGTTTTTTGCCATTTGTTCTTTCCGCCAGAGCCCCATTCGATGGAACGCCCCCAATCCCAACCAAATGCAGATAGGACCAAATTATTTTTAATTTGAGGATCTGTATGTGCAAGACTTTCTAAAGATTTCTCAAGAAAAGCAAGATCCCAATAATCGCCGCCAGGGAAAAGTGGGGAGAAAACAGGTTTGATATGGTTTTCCACACAAAGTTGTGCAAAAGGAATGAAAAATTTCAGATGTTTTTCGATAATATCATAAGTATTCCATTTAATATCGCCCCACTTTGATCGCAGATTGGGTTTTTCAAATATATATGCGTATTTAACGCCCCATTTGCCATATACATTTAGTAGGGTAGTGAGGTTTGAAAAATCAATATCTGAACAAACATCTTCATTGAAATTTATTATTAGATTCATGCCAGCTTTGGAAAAAGTTCGGATGAATTCTTCGGGAATTGCACGGTCTTTTGGATTTTGAATAACTAACCATTTTGCATTAATTTCTTGTAATTTTTGAACCCATAAATGAGAATCAACAGTTTTAAATTGTTCTACATCAAGGAAATAGTGAAATCCAAGTCTATTTGAGATAAAAGTCTTTTCTTGTGTTAAATGATCCATTGGTTAATTGGAAAATCCTTAAAAAATATTAATAACAATGTTGCAAGAAGAATGCCATTCGCTTTATGTTCAATCTGCTATAATCGCTTGCATGATACTGGTAACAGGTGGAACCGGATTTATCGGATCAAGAGTTATTCTTCGACTGGTACAATCACAGTTTCCATTAAAAGTATTATTGCGACCTCAAAAAGTGATCACAAAACTACCCCATGATCTTGCATTGAATGCGGCGGTCAGCAGTTTAGTGGACCAAAGAAGTTTACGAGCTGTTTTAAGTGGGGTTAAAACCGTTTTGCATTTTGCCAGCGCGGAAAACGAGAAACCACACCCCAATTTTGAGGCTGTGGATGTAATAGGAACAGAAACATTGGTTAAAGCATCAGTTGATGCTGGTGTTGAGAAAATTCTTTTTCTCAGTCGAATTGGAGCGGATAATAATTCAATATATCCAATCCTAAAAGCTAAGGCATTAGCTGAGAATGCGATCAAGAACAGCGGCTTAGACTATGCGATCTTACGATTAACAGATGTATTTGGAGAAAACGATCACTTTACAAACGAACTAGCAAATTATATTAAAGCAGCGCCAGGAATTGTTCCTTTACCTGAAGGAGGGAGAGCAATTCACCAGCCATTGTGGATCGAAGATCTAATTTCATCTATTTTCCTGGTTATCGAAGATGATCTTTTCCACAAGTCAATATTTACAATTGGTGGGGGCGAATTTTTAGAATTTCGCTCAATCATTAAAATAATTATGAAAAAGATTGAGAAGCGAAAGATGCTTTTTTCTGTTTCCCCCGCTTATTTACGCTTATTTAATTTATGGTTCAAGCAGAGCAGAGGCGGCTTTCCTTTATCGAGCACCTGGCTGGATCTTTTAGCAGTTGATCGAACATGCACATTAGATTCTTTATCGAGGTCTTTCAAACTTTTACCTGGTCGCTTCTATCATCACCTCGACCACTTGTAGATTAGTTCTTTTGAGTTAAACTATCTTAATTTCAAAAACCCTACATTCATATGGCGATAGTATTACTGAAATCTTTTGCCCTTTAATTGCCGAAGAAGGAATTAGGGTTTCCTCTTTCGTATAAAAATCTACAAGTATGATGGAGTTGTTTTCACGTGGCTCAAGTGGAGCTTTAATGAACCCATCTGATTGTTTATCTGCATTATTATAGATAACTAAGCTGTGGTAGGCATCATTTTGGTTGGTGTAAGCGATTATATTATCGTTAATATTTTCATTGGTGAAGTAGCAATCATGTAGTTTGAAGTTTTTGGATGTAGAATATCTAAATCGGTTCTCAAGCAGCGGTTGGATCAATTCTTTGTGCCGAGTGATAAGCTCCTCATCTGGAAATTCTTTAAAATTTGGTTGAACGAAGTCCATTCCATAGCGTTCTTTATAACCCTCAAATTGTCCATGTCCAAACATAGGCAGACCAGGCATAGTTGCTAAAAGTGTACATATTCCAAAATATTTTTCTTCATTCCCGAATTGATTAATTGCAGGCTCTTCATCGGGAGTAGATTGATAATTTACCAATCGTTCTAGGAATAATGGGTCTATTGCAATCATATCCTTAAGACATTGTTTGAACTTTTTATTTTCTTCGTCTCGTAATAAATTCATGAAAGCACTATTATAGACACGGTCCATCCCTAGATGCTGGATGAAAAAACCTTCCATTAGCCAAAATGCCTCAGCGATCAGAAGCGTATTTGGTTCTTTCTTTTGGATATCTTCCAACACCTCAATCCAAAATTCGCGAGGCATCAGGTTGTCGAACTCTGATTTATCCATGTTGTTATCCCCTCTTGTGGGGATAAACTTGCTCGCGCCTTTGTATGGAAACCACAACCGTTTATAGTGCTGTTTAGTTAACGTCATTGCTGCATCGAGCCGAATAATGTCAAATTTCCCCGCAACATCCAATATGACCTCTCGAACTGCCGTGCGGGTTTCCTCATTCAAATAGTTTAGTTGAGCGGTATCATTCCACGGCATACTGGTACCATCATTGCCGTGATAAATGTATAAGTTCTCTTCTGATGAGTTGTTGCTAAACTGGAAAACTTCGGCTGCGCCAGTCTGTGTGTAATACCCTTCTTCTATTTGAATTTTAGCCTGTGAATCAAGGGAAAGATTAGGAGAATTATAATTAAAACCTGAGCTTGGGTTTAGTTCTGATTGAATAAACCAGTCGGGATGGTCAACGACCCAGGGAGAATCAATTCCTGTATGATTGGGAACCATATCACATCCTAATTTTAAACCGACATTTTTCGCTTTTATTTTTAACTTCAAATAGGCATCTTCACCGCCTAAGTCGTTTGTGATATGGTAGTTAAAAATAGAATAGGCAGATGCAATGGCGTTTTTCTTCCCATAAAGTTCTTTGATCTTTTTTGAGGCTGGGCTACGTTCCCAGATACCAATTAGCCAAAGGCCATTCAACCCATAAGATTTCAATGACTCTAATTCTTCAATAGGAATTTGGTCAAGATGTTTAATTGGCTTATTATATTTTTCGGATAATTGGGACATCCAGACAAACGTGTTCTTTGCGATGAGAACAAGATTCTGTTTCCAATTGTTTTTTGTTGGTTGATCTTTTTCCATGTATTACCAAATAGATTACTGAGGAGAATTAAGTGTGATAAATATGATTCTATCTTAAATTAATTCCGGAATTACAAAAACATCTTCCTCCTTGCCTTCATCCGTATGGGCTTGAATGATCTTGCGAGAAGCAATCAGAGAGTTAATCGACTTGTGTATATCAGGTTCACTCCACTGAAACAACTTTTGAATTTGTTTAACAGTTCCCGTTCCATTTGATTGAAAGTATGACCGCAAAATAGTATCAAAAGCCTCCTCTCTGTCAATCTGCATGGATTGTTCAATTAGTGTTGGGAACATGTCATAAACCGTTTGATAAATATATGCATATTTCCATCTGCCATTTTGTGAGATTCCGGATGGCATGATACGAAAATCCCGCTGCAGCAATTCAAGCGCACGGTTAAACCTTGAAGCATTTTCCGGTGCTGATAAATTAGATTGAGTGCGAAGAGTAATTGTATCCAATGGGCCGGAGAGAGTTAATGCTTTGAAAATCTGCTTCTCTTCAGTGGAAATTTTCCCTTGTTTGTATACAAAATATATATCCTCTAAACATTCGTGGACGCTTTGCGAAAGTGCAAAAAAATATGGGATCAGCTTGAGGGAGATGATGGTACTTCTCCGACGTAAAACTTTTGCGTAAAACCATTTTCTCTTTCCTAGCAGGTCGTCTTTCCATCGCCATGTAATATGTCCGGGGTCGTCGTGGTTGTTAGGAACAGGACGATCTCCAGCTACTCCACACCACAAACTAGGCAGATCCAACCCTGTAATTGGCCAAAAAAACACAAAACCTCGTTCGTTAATAAACCTTACTGCATCTTTGATGGTGTGCAGCCTTATATTTGGTTTGAGTCGATAGGTGTTTGATCGGTATTGATGGATTTGTTTTTGGGTAATAACTATTTTAGTTTTCATTGGTGAGAATATGAGTGATGACATTTGAGCCACTGCCACCAATATTTTGCGCCATTCCAAAAACTGCTCCATTCACCTGATTTTTTCCAGCTTCTCCACGCAACTGTTGGATTACTTCTACGATCTGATACATTCCTGTCGCACCAACAGGGTGGCCGCGCGCTTTTAACCCTCCCATAGTTGCGACGGGTATATGCCCAGTCAGCTGTAACTTGCTTTCCAAAGCTAGATTAGGAGCTTTCCCCCGAGCAGCGAATCCGCAAGCTTCCAAAGATAAGGCAGCCATGATTGTAAATGCATCATGGTATTCAAAAAGATCAATATCTTTTTCTGTGATACCAGCTTGACTGTAAGCTTGTCTTGCCGATTGTTCAGCTGCTGATAACCATAGAGGATCCTTCCGGGAATGAACTGCGATAGTATCGCTGGCGGCAGCGGAGCCAGCAACAGAAATGATTTTTTGATGCCCATAAGCCTTTATCGAATCGTAAGGAACCAGTACAACTGCTGCTGCCCCATCTCCAATGGGGGAGGCATCCATTAATGTTATTGGATCGCATATAACTGGTGAACTAATATATTGTTCTTTTGATAATTCTGAGTGAAATCTGGCGTGAGGATTATGTAACGCGTTTTTATGCGCATTAATTGAGAATCCTGCGAAATTGGAATGGTCCCAATTGTATTCATACAGATACCGCTGCATGAGAAGCGCATTTAGAGCCACAAATGAAACCCCTTGGCTTGCTTCCCAATCCGCATCGGCCGCAGTGGCTAAATTTGCTGTGATCTCAGCGTTTGGGGAATCTGTCATTTTTTCCACTGCGGCTGCTATGGCAATATCCACTTCATTAGAAGCAACTGCCAAAACAGCGGCCCGGAATGCTGCCGAACCAGAACTGCATGCAGTTTCTACCCGAATGCTTTCAGAACCTCGTGCGCCAACCCAATCAGCAATATATGCGCCGATATTTTGTTGCTTGTTTGCTGATGCGGACATCATATTCCCGATGAACAGGGAATCGAAATCATTAATGTGTGCGTCCATTAATGCATCAAGAATGGCATCCCCCGCTAATTCTTTAAGAGACTTTTCCCAATGTTCAGAAACAATTGTCTGGCCGATACCAATCAACGCTACTTTTCTCATTAACTCTCCAATTGGAATTTCATCTAATTATAGATAATAAACCTATCATGGTCTATCAATTTCTTGAACTGCGTTTGGGAGAGTACAATTATTGAAATTTGAGGATTTTTAGGATGAGAATAATTGATATTTCTATTCCATTGTCAGAGAAAACGCCAGTGTGGGAAGGCGACAGAGGAATCAGTGTTTCCCGTGTAGCAAAAATAGAAGAAGGTAGCGATATTAACGTTTCGCGGATCGAACTTGGAGTGCATGCAGGGACGCATATCGATGCACCCTTTCATGTGTTCGAAAATGGTAATACTGTTGACCAGATTCCATTAGAAACTCTGATTGGTAAAGTTCAGGTTGTTGAAATCCCTGATGGAATATCTGTAATAGATAAAAATTGCTTGATGAAATTAAAATTTCAAGACGGAATTGAACGAATTCTTTTTAAAACATCAAACTCGCTTTATTGGGAAACAGATCCATTTTCTTTTAATCGAGAGTTTGTGGCGGTAAACTCTGAAGGTGCCAAGTGCCTTGCAGATATGGGTGTGAGGTTAGTAGGTGTGGATTATTTTTCAGTTTCCTCTTTCAATGATTTACAACAACCTCACCTGATTTTGTTGGACCGTGGAGTTGTTTTACTTGAGAATGTTGATCTC
>Ga0255393_10024_pt1 | contig 24030 bp, 19 predicted proteins | sample ANMaggSeSYBR01C8_FD_182122 | JGI IMG/M metagenome (GOLD analysis project Ga0255393, IMG submission 182122) | Sediment cell enrichment communities from methane seep in Santa Monica Basin, California, United Staets - ANME aggregate JGI... | ecosystem: Environmental > Aquatic > Marine > Cold seeps >... | reverse complement strand
GGCCATCCGCTCTGCGATCACCCCCCGCACACCCTTCAACGGCATGCGTTCAGATACTTCCACTTTGGGCATTGAGATTACAGGTGGTGCAGGAGCCGCCGCTACGGCTTTCCCTGCGAGTGCTTTCTCAACATCCAATCGGGTGATCTTGCCGCGTGCTCCGCTGGCCGGTATAGAGCGCAGGTCAAGCCCGGCCTCCTCAGCCAACCGCTTTGCAACCGGACTAACTTTCACTCCCTGGGTCAGATACGCTTCCACGTCCTGCTCCCGAATGTGTCCCACTGCCACCAGAAGGCGTTACCTTTGCCAGATCGACATGCTTTTCAGCCGCAAGCTTACGAGCGCGCGGCGAGGCGAAGACTCTTTCGCCGTCAAGGGGCGCTGGTTTGGTATCGACTGCCGTTGTGGCGCTCGAGACTGCTGGTGCATTCTCCAGAGGTGTGTCCTGCAGTACCTCACTGGCAGATTGTTTTACTTCAAACTGATCGTCCGTCTCACCGATCACAGCGACAACCGTTAATACAGGCACTATATCGCCAATCTTGTACGGTCCGATATGGATAAACCCATCATCGGTTGCTTCAACATCAAAAACCGCCTTATCGGTTTCTACCTCAAGCACTTCCTGCCCCTGCTTGACCCGGTCACCGTCCTTGACATGCCAGCTGATGATCGTAACGGTTTCGACCGTCTGCCCTAATTGGGGGATGAAAAGTTCTTCGGCCATCAGCTGACCACCTTTCTGCATGCTGCAACGATACGCTGCACATTGGGGATTGCCAGATCTTCAAGGATCTCTGCCCGCGGTACTGGCACGTTGGAGGCTGCCACACGCACCATGGGCGCGTCGAGATAGTCAAATGCCTGATCATTGACCACTGCCATCACTTCGTTGATGAAACTCGTGTTCTCGTAGGCTTCTGTCACGCCCACAAAGTGCCCCGTCTTCTGGACGGATTTGACGATTGCTTCCGTATCAAGCGGTTTAAGGCTGCGCAGGTCAATTACCTCCACATCAATACCTTCACCTGAGAGAATCTTAGCTGCTTCCAGAGCGTTCAGCACCTGGCGTGAATATGTGACGAGGGTGACATCTTTTCCGGCGCGTTTGATATCCGCAACCCCCAACGGGATCATGTAATCGCCTTCTGGCACACGCCCCTTGGTTTTGTAGAGCATCTTATGTTCGATGAACATGATTGGATTATCGTCACGAATAGCTGTTTTAAGGAGCCCTTTCACGTCATAAGGAGTGGCAGGCATGACCACAAAGATACCGGGAAAATGGGTCCAGAGTGATTCCAGCGATTGTGAGTGGTGCGCTGCGATAGCCCGCCCCGCGCCGCCCTCAGTTCGGATCACCATTGGCACGCTGGTCTTGCCGCCGAACATATAGCGGTTCTTGGCGCCCTGGTTGGCTACTTGATCCATTATCAATGGGGTGAAATCTACATACATGATCTCAGCCACCGGGCGCATTCCAGCCATGGCTGCCCCGACAGCCGCGCCGCCGATAGCCGCTTCGGAAATTGGAGTGTCGATAATACGCCACTCGCCAAACTCTTTGAATAAACCGCGGCTGGCGCCATACGCGCCGCCATAAAGACCTACGTCTTCCCCCATTAGAAAAACACGCCCATCCCTGACCATCTCTTCCTGCAGCGCTTCCTGAATGGCTTCCGCGTAGGAAATTTCACGCATGCCCTCATCCGAGCGAACTTTTTCTCGCAGATTGGCTTCCGCTTCAATATCTTTGACAGTGAAGTGGAATGGAGCAAACACATCTGTTTTCAGCTCAGAAGGATCTGGCGGCGGGGATTGCTCGCTGTAATCCATAGCGGTTTTCAGTTTTGCTTTGGCAGTTTTGTTTAAGCCATCAAATTCCTCGTCAGAAAGCATCCCGACTGATTTCATATTCTCTTTGAGCATATTAATCGGATCGCGATCCTTCCATTTCTTTTCCTCTTCTTTCGTGCGATACGCGCGCGGGTCGGAATGGCTGTGGCCGTAGTAGCGATAAGTTTTCGCTTCAACCAGGCTGGGCCCTTCCCCATTACGGGCGCGCTCCACCGCTTTAGCAACCACACCGCGCACCTCCAATACACTCATGCCATCAACCACCTCCCCAGGGATGTGATAAGCGCAGCCGCGATCCGCCGCGTTAGGAAGTACGCTTGAATTTCTCCAGGGAACAGACATGGCGTACATGTTATTCTCAACTACGAATACGACCGGCAGTTTCCAGATGCTGGCCATATTGAGCGCTTCATGGAAGTTGCCTGTGTTGCAGGCACCATCGCCAAAGAAACAAAGCACGACCTTTTTTGTGCCCATCAGCTTCTGGACCAATGCTGCTCCAACCGCGACGGGGATGTTCCCGCCAACAATACCGGTGGCGCCTAGATTTCCGTGTTCCACATCCGCGATATGCATCGAGCCGCCCTTACCTTTACAGTAACCGCCGGACTTTCCCATCACTTCAGCCATCATCTTATTGAAATGCACTTGCTTATCGTCTACCGATTTGGCGGCGTTGTCGCCGTGCGCGTGCCCGTGCCCGTGCCCGCGGTGTGTGCTTGTGATCAAGTCGTCATCCCGCAAAGCGCCAATTGCGCCTACGGCAACCGCTTCCTCACCGGCATATAAGTGCGATGCGCCTTTCAGCACAGCTCGCCCCAATAAATTGGAAATGTTATTCTCAAACGCACGAATCTCAATGGTCTGCTGCAGATATTTCATTAAATCTTCTTTGGTAAGCGCTTGCTCTTCGATCAATGCGGATACGCGTTCGATGGTGGACACATTCTTCTTTTTTGCCATAAGTAAAGAACCTCCGATAAGTGAATATTTTATTAATAAAGTTTGTTGCAGCGCCGGTGGATGGTGATCATATCCACTGCGCATCACTCTGATAATCCAACAGGTATATGGTTGTGTGAGCAATATTTTTCGGTTGAATCAGAATAGCAGGATCGAGATCAAGGTGCGCACCATACTGCAAATCGGTGCCTATGGCCCGGAGCGGATCATATATCAACAGCTGGTTTTTAAGACAGGTTTACCTGCCCCGTGATCAATTCACTATGATTTTCTGAGTTCAAATCTCCAATATACCTGTTTAGACAGGTGCACAGGAAAATATAGCACATAATTAAAACGCCGTCAAATTTTCAATTGTTGACACTTGAAAGTCTTTTTGATAGAATTTTTATACTTGTATATACAAGTATAAAAATGGAAATAAACGAATGACTGAATCTCAAATAAACCCAAAAAGAATTAATAAAGATCTTCCAGTTCCGTATTACTATCAGATCGTTCAAGCGCTCAGGGAATCAATCGCTGACCTTGAAGAACCTGATGTGAACGAGAAAATTGCGCTTCCTTCTGAACCTGAGCTAAGCGATCTCTTTTCAGTGAATAGGGGTACGATCCGGCATGCTTTGCAAGTTTTGGAGCGGGAGGGGTTGATATACAGAGAGAAAGGGAAAGGAACTTTTGTCAGAAGGCGCAGAGTGGAAATGGACCTTTCCTACCTATGCTCCACTACTGACGATATGAAAAGCAGAGGATGGAAACCGGGTACGGAAGTGATCAGTGTAGATAAGGTGATTCCGCGCATGCATATCCGAACCAGCCTAAACCTACTTGAAGGTGATAAGGTATGGGAAATATTTCGAATTCGATCTGCAAATGGTGAACCAATTAGCTTACAAAGAGCTTTTTACCCGGAAATATTAATGCCCGAATTGAGCGAAAAAGAGCTTGGCGGTTCGGTTTATGATATATGGAAAAATGTTTATGGCATTTATCCGCACGAGGGTGAACAAACAATTCGAACGCGACCTGCCACAAGGGAGGAAGCATCTTTATTGGCAATTGATGAATATGCTCCAATATTTGAGATCACTAGAATCACATTTGATATTAATGGAACACCCTTTGAATATTTGATCTCAATCTGGCGGGGAGATCGGTATGATTTTTTTGTGCGATTATCAAGTCGCTAGAGGCAATATCCTTGCTGAATTGTTTCTCTTTTCTTATATGAAAATAACCGGAAAGCAATTTCGAATTTCTGTTTTTCTCATTAATTAATGAGGGATTGATAGTGCTCAATTGTCTGGCTGGATGGTTCTGAGCCAATTTCCTCTAAGAGGATCGTCCGGCATTTATTGAATTGACGTTGTACGGCAGATTTGTTGCCCAGGGCAGCGTATGCGCTCATGCAGATGCGGTGGAGCGGCTCGTTGTACGAGTCAAATTCAAGCGCTGAGTGGGAAACCCCCAAACACGCTTCGAATTCTTTATTGTCCAGATACAAAAAGGCGAGTTCTTCTGCTGCTTTGGCATACATCCCCAAATATCTTTCCCTATCTGCAGCAGCCCATGTTTCATCCAGGTGGGGAAGATAAGTGCCCTTATACAAGGATACGGCTATTTTTAACGCCTCAATTTTTTTATCAACACTTATTTTTTCAGACGCTTTTTTTATGGCCGCAATAAAATTCTGCACATCATATTCATAATCAACCGCACGATTGAATATATAATAATTATCCTGAAAATTCACGACATCTGACCCGATGGCATGGCGCATTCGATAGATGGCATTCTTGAACCGCAGCTTTAACTCGCTTGAGGACGCGTCCGGCCAAAAAATCACGCCAATTTCTTCTTTGGTCAGCCCTTCAGGATGTGCAAGGAAAACAAGGAAAAGATCGCGCGACGTTTGCGTTTTCCAATCAGAAATCTTCAGCGCACGCTGGTTGATATTCACTTCGATTGATCCAAATGTGCGAATGATGATCTTTGCGGGTGCGAATGGAATAACGGACGCCTGTTTGCGAATTATCCGCCGGCTTTTCTGGGCCAACTTTTGGAATTGATCTGCTTCTTTTAATAATTTAGAGATCTTCACCCCAAGTTCTTTCTTCCTGGCCAGAAGTTTGAGGAAGTTCTTTACGTCATTGGTTATCGACATACTTGGTGTATGCCGCTGAGGTTCGGAGAGTTTCTCCATAATGTTGTCGAGAATCTGGTTTGATTTTTCTAAATTTCCTGTCTTGATGAAGGATAAGAAGAGATAAAATTGATTATGGACAGCATCTTCTATATGCCCTTCCTTTTTAAAGAAATCTTCTGATATTATTAGATTCTTAATTGCCTTCTCATAATTTTTTGTCCAAAAATTGATTATGCCTTGCTCAAGGCAGCATTTATTGATCTCATAAAGCGAACCACTTTTTTTGGCGATCGTTTGAGCACCCCGAATTTGCAGCTGTGCTTTCTTAAATTGATTTTTATTTGTGCTTAATCTTGATTGAGCTGTTTTGATGTAGAAAACAAGGAATTGATCTTCGATAATTAGTGCAATCTCAAGTGCTTTTTGGTATGCGTCTTCAGCTTCTTCAAGTGCACTTAGATCTCGATAAAGATCCCCAATGCTTGCGAGTGAATATCCTTCCATGCGCCGATTGCCGGTGGCCTGAGAATAACGCATGGATTTTTCGAGGTTATAAAAGCTTTTAATAAAATCGCCTTTTGTGTGATGCAGAACGCCCAGGTTATTTAGAATGATTGGCTGCCAGGTGGAATCCCCAACGGACTGCCAATATGCTAATGAGCGTGTATATGCTTTTTCTGCTTCTGAAATTTGGCCCAGAGTCTCATGAATAGCGCCAACTTCGATAAGAATTCGAGCTGTGTCTTCTTCTCTTTGGTTTTTTTCGCAGAGATGAATGGCTTCATTAAGAATTATTAACCCTTCTTTTAAATTTCCTCTTTGATAAAAGATGATGCCTTTTGCGCGCAACGCTTCAGAATACAAATGATTCAAAGAAGGCTTCTTTTTTGTTAACGAAATCGCTTCTTCCGCGTCACGCATGGCATTTTCATAATCCCCTAAAAACTTCAAGGCCACGGATCTTCGGATGAGGTTATCTGCTAATGACAGATTGTCTTGTTTGTCACGCAGCAATTTAATAACACGATCAAGCAGTTCGCGACCTTCCTGGACTTTTCCCTGGTTCACTGTGACGCTTGCGTGGATTGAGAGCAGTTTGGGGTTGTTATTGTATAGATCCTTTGGAATGATCGAGATCCAGGAGGCAAGTTTTTGTATTTTTCCTTTTGAGATAAATTCTGAGCCAATACTGCCAACTAACTCCGCAATTGCTTCTTTATCTCCCAGGCTATCATAGATCTCAAATACCTTTTCCCAGTTGCCTTTTTCCTTATAATAACGGGCAAGTTCCAATTTGATCTTGCGCGCATCTGCCGGTCGGGTTTTTTGGATTGCTGCTTGAAGGAAATCACGAAATAAATGGTGATAACGCAGCCAAAGCGATCTCTCGTTAACCGGAATGACAAAAAGATTATTCTGAATAACGTGATTCATAAGAGTGTTCCAATTAGCTTTTTTGGATAACGCCTTTTCAATCACGACTTTGCATAAATCCTCGTTGAACTCTTCAAGCAGAGATGAGTTTAAAAGGAAATCTTGTATGTGTTGAGGTTGTTGGTCTAATACTTGTTGGGCCAGATATTCGTATAAACCTATACCAGAAGTTCTGGTCACTTTGCGGGTTTCTCCCAGGCCCTTTTTTAAGGTTTGGGAGGTAAGCAGAAGCCCGGTTATCCATCCCTCAGTGTTAGCCGCCAGGTCTTTTGCCTGCCGCGAGGTTATGGGTTCATTAAATAGCTGGTTGAATAATTTCAGGATCTCATCTGGTTGGAAAGCCAGTTCTTCAACTGATAAGCCGCCAACTTGTGAGCGTGCGACCATCAGCGGGAGGTCTGGTAGAGTCAATAATTTCCTGGAAGTAATCGCTACATGGCAGTTCTCATCTGCGCGTTGAACAAAATCACTGAGGAATTGGTCGATCTTCGGACTTGATTTTAGAAGATGGTAATCGTCTAAGACGATGATGAAGTGCTCAGTTATTTTCTCGAAAACATCATTGGTGATGGTTGTTATTAAGAAATCTAAATTAAGCTGATCCGGTGGTGTGGTTTCTAATAGTTTAATTGCATCTGAGCCAAAATCGGGGAATTTCTGTTTGATTGAATAGATAAAATGGGATAGGAATCGAGTGAGGTCCTGGTCAATGGGTTCGAGAGCCAGCCAGCAAACTGGCCAATCAAATTGGTGGGCGAAGTCAACAAGCAGGGTGGTTTTTCCATACCCGGCAGGCGCAGCAACTATGATTAGGCGGAAATCGAAAAGATCATTTAACAGCTCTAAAAGACGCGGCCTGGTCAGGTAGTCTTTCCGCCGCTGAGGCGTGATTATTTTTGTCTGAGTGATGATTAAATTTTCAGCCATCTATCTTTTATTTTATCAGTATGCGATCAAACACAGTATCGGATAAATGACTAGAACTGTTATTTTGAATAAAAAAATTTACAGCGGGGCAATTATGATAGAATTTTGACGATTCATGAAAATTATCCATATAGTAGGCGCGAGACCGCAATTTATTAAGGCAGCAATGGTTTCCAGGGCTTGGAATTCATCTGATGGTGAGTACCTGCTGCATACTGGTCAACATTATAGTGCTAAGATGTCGCGGTTATTCTTCGATGAATTGAAATTACGAAAACCGGATATAAATTTAGAGGTTGGCAGCAGCAACCACGCGAACCAGACAAGTAAAATGTTGACAGGAATTGATCATTATTTAGAGGATATCCAACCTGACCATGTGATAATTTACGGGGATACAAACTCCACTTTGGCAGGCGCGCTGGCGGCAAGCAAACGGGGAATTCCTTTATCTCACGTGGAAGCAGGACTGCGCTCCTATAATCGCAGCATGCCAGAAGAGATCAATCGCGTCGTGAGTGATCATTTATCCAATCTGCTTTTTTGCCCAACTGAACAAGCAGTAAGAAACCTTTCAACTGAAGGGGTTGTAGATAATGTGCATCTTGTCGGGGATGTGATGGCCGACGCCCTGTTTTTCTTCATTAAAATCGCGAAGAAGCAGTCCAAGATCTTAGACATATTAGACCTTCAACCGAAAAAATATGTTTTAGCAACTGCGCACCGAAGCGGAAATGTGGACGATAAGAAAAAATTATCACAGATCATAGACGGTTTGCGGGGAATCGACCAGGTCGTTGTTCTCCCTCTTCATCCTCGTACAAAAAAAATGGTAGAGGTTTTCAGCCTTTCTTTTTCGGAGAATGTCCGTGTGATTGACCCGGTTGGTTATCTCGATATGCTTATTTTGGAAGAGAATGCGGAATGCATTTTGACTGATTCCGGGGGAATACAAAAAGAAGCATATCTGCTTGGAGTACGGTGCATCACTATGCGCGAGGAAACGGAATGGGTGGAGACTGTAGATGCTGGGTGGAATCTGTTGGTTGGGACAAATCGCGAGAAGATCATAAGTGGTTTTTATGACTTTAATCCCGAAGAAAATAGGCCGCAAATCTATGGGGATGGCGATGCCGCTGATAAAATAGTGAAGGTAATAAAATTATCCTGATTAGGAGGTGAACGTTGGCCCCTTTAATTCACGCAACCGCAGAGGTTGCTGATAACGCAAAAATTGGAGAGAATACCAGTATATGGCATCAATGCCAGGTACGCCCAAACGCAGTGGTTGGTGAAAATTGCAATATTGGGAAAGGTGTATATATTGATGCGGATGTTCATATTGGAGATAACGTAAAGATTCAAAATTACGTTTCTGTGTATCACGGAGTTACAATTGAAGATGGCGTTTTTGTTGGCCCGCATGCTTGCTTTACGAATGATATGCGACCTCGTGCGATCAACGCTGACGGCTCGCCAAAATCTTCTGATGATTGGGTGTTAAGCAAGACGCTGGTTAAGAAAGGGGCAGCAATTGGCGCGAATTCGACCATCCGATGTGGAATTACAGTGGGCGAATGGGCGATGATCGGGTCTGGCAGTGTAGTAACTCGTGATGTTCCAGATTACGGGTTGGTGTTTGGCAATCCGGCCCGCCTGCATGGTTTTGTTTGCCCATGCGGGGAAAAAATGGAAAACTCAGGAGAACAAGAAGGTGCTGTCATGGCGAAGTGTCCTACATGCGGTTTATTAGTAAAAATAAAAAAAGAAATTTGGGGTAATGCAATATGATACCTATGGCTAAGCCAATAATTGGTGAGGAAGAAAAGAAAGCGGTTCTGGAAGTTTTAGATTCGGGGATCATCGCTCAAGGACCGCGCGTGAAAGAGTTTGAGAACGGTTTTGCGGAAATGTGCGGCGTTAAACATGCCATCGCGACTACATCTGGCACAACGGCACTTCATTTGGTGCTGCTGGCTTATGATATTGGACCTGGAGATGAAGTAATCACGTCTCCATTCACATTTATCGCATCCGCGAATTCCATACTATTCGTTGGGGCAAAACCGGTTTTTGTGGATATTGATCCAAAAACCTTTAATATGAATGTGTCTCAAGTCGAAGCGGCAATCACATCAAAAACGAAAGCCATCCTGCCGGTGCAATTGTATGGCTTGTGCTGCGACATGGATGAGATTATGTCACTCGCAAAAAAGCATCATCTTGTTGTAATTGAGGATGCCTGCCAGGCACACGGCTCCGAGTTTAAAGGAAAACGGGCGGGGTCTTTCGGGACTGGTACGTTCTCCTTATATCCGACAAAGAATATGACCAGCGCAGAAGGGGGAATGATTACAACGGATGACGATGTTGTCATGGAGAAATGCCGGGTGATCAGAAATCATGGAATGCGCCGCCGTTATTACCACGATGAATTGGGGTATAACTTCCGAATGACGGATGTGCATGCTGCAATTGGAAATGCGCAACTTGCAAAATTGGGCATGTTCAACAATAAGCGCAAAGAAAACGCGAATTTCTATGATACGCACTTAAAAGGTGTCACAACCCCATTTGTGCCGGATGGATATACTCATGTGTACCATCAATACACAATTCGAGTGCCCGAAGGAAAACGGGATGATTTGCGGGCGTTCTTGAAGGAAAATGAAATCGGTTCTGAAATTTATTATCCGGTTCCAATCCATAAACAGGGTTTTTATTTGGAGATGTTTGGTGATGGCAAGACATATGTGGAAGCGGATTTTGCTGCATCTGAAGTGCTTTCAATCCCGGTCCACCCCTCAGTATCCAAAGAGGACCTTGAAAAAGTGGCTTCGTCAATCAATGAATTTATGGCAAAAGGATAGAGAATGAAAGTAGCTGTAATTGGAGTTGGCTCAATGGGATATAACCATCTTCGTGTATATTCGGAGATGGGAGACGTAGAGGTAGTTGGCGCTTCTGATCTGAACCGTGAACGCCTGCAATTGGTCGAGGATCGCTTCTCCGTTAACACATACACGAGTTATGAAGATCTCTTTGAAAAAGAAAATCCAGAAGCAGTCTCGATCACGGTGCCTACCTCAGAACACGAGAAGGTTGCAGCATACGCGCTTGAGAAAGGTGCCCATGTCCTTGTTGAAAAACCGATCGCCGCAACAATTGAAGAAGGCGAGCGCTTAATCGCGCTGGCAAACAAATTAGATCGCCAGTTGATGGTTGGGCATATTATTCGATTTAACCCGGCTATGCAGTCCTTAAAAACCCGTTTAGAAAACGGCGATCTGGGGAAGATTTTCCAGATATTTTGCCGGCGGGCTGGTCCTTTTCCCGCGCGAATTCGGGATGTAGGCGTCGTTGTTGACCTGGCCCCACATGATGTGGATATTATGCGATTTCTGACTGGAATGAATCCGATGCGTGTGTACGCTGAAACAGAACAGCAAATCCATACAGATCACGAAGATCTGCTATTTGGTCTGCTGCGGTTTCCCGGTGGGATCACAGGCGCGTTAGAGATTAATTGGCTGACGCCCACAAAAATGCGTGAGACACTTGTGCTTGGTGAAAAAGGATTATTCCGGGTTGATGATCTGATGCAGGATCTTTTCTTCTATGAGAATACTCAGGCAGTAGGTGAGTTATGGTCACCATTTAGAACCATCCGAGGTGTGAGTGAAGGAAGCATGACCAGATTCCCGATCAAACGGAAGGAGCCGCTGAAAGCTGAGCTGCTGGCGTTCATCGATGCAATCCGTGAAGGGCGTGAGATGCCGGTTACCGGACAGGATGGTTTGGAGGCGTTACGGCTTTCGCTGGCGTTGGTCGAGTCTGGGAAAACGCACCAGGTCGTTGAGGTATAAGCATGTCCATAGCTGCCCTTCGAGATAAGATCGAGAACCGATCTGCAAAACTTGCTGTAATTGGGCTTGGGTATGTTGGCCTGCCTGTGGCCGCTCTATTTTCTAAAAAGGGATTTCAGGTTGTGGGAGTGGATGTAAAACAGGATCGGGTTGACCTGATCAATAAAGGTCACTCACCGATTGAAGGTAAAGAGCCCGGTTTTGCTGAGCTAATAAGCGAGGTTATCGAAAGCGGCACTTTCCATGCGACCACAGATTATCAGGAACTGAGTGATGCAGATATCGTTCTAATTGATGTTGAAACACCCGTCAATGCAGACCATGTCCCTGAATATCAAGCACTGCGCTCTGCTATCAAGTCTTTATCATCCGTGCTGAAGAAAGGCGCGCTGGTTGTTGTGGAATCTACGGTTATGCCTGGAACGATCAAGAATGTGGTCCTGCCGATCATTGAGGAAGAAACCGGAATGGTCTGCAATACAGACTTTTATTTGGGCAACTGCCCTGAGCGCGTGATGCCGGGAAAATTACTTCATAATCTTCGAAAAATGAGCCGTGTTGTGGGTGGGGGAACACAAGAAACAGCCGCGTTGATGGCGGACTTATACGGCATTGTGGTGGAAGCAGATGTGGATACGGTTGATTGGATTACCGCAGAGATCGTTAAAACTGCGGAAAACACGTATCGTGATGTCCAGATCGCATTCGCTAATGAAGTGGCATTGATTTGTGAAGCGTTGGGGGCGGACGTTTGGCGTGTGCGGGAATTGGTGCGGAAATCTCCGGGCAGAGAAATGCTTCTTCCGGGAGCAGGCGTTGGCGGCCACTGTATTCCGAAAGACCCCTGGCTGCTTGCCAGCAGCGTACGGGAGAGCGGTATCCCAGTGCGATTGATACCTTCAGCCCGCGAGATCAATTCTGGAATGCCTGAACACATATTCAATGTACTTAAGAATCGAATGGAAGATTTAAACGATAAACGTATTTTGATTCTGGGGTACGCATATTTAAGTGATTCAGATGATGCGCGCAATTCCCCAAGTGAAGAGCTGGTTAAGTTGATCAATGATACGGACGCGAGCATTGTCATTCACGATCCATTCATAAAGAAATACGCAGGCGATGTGGTTGAGAAAGCTAAGGGTTGTGATGCTGTGGTTTTGATGACTGCCCATTCTGAATATAAGTCCATTAATCTGAAACAGTTGAGGAGGGTTATGCGAACGCCGTTTATTTTTGATGGCCGCAATGTGTTAGATAAGGCATATGTAATTGATTTGGGCTTTGAGCTTGCCCGGCTGGGAGATACGAGCAGAGGGAGTGAATAAATGATTTGGATCATGCTGCCCGCGTATAATGAACAGACTGATTTACCCAAGCTGCTTGAAAAACTTGAAAAAGCTCTTGTTGACAGTGACTACCGCCTGGTAGTTGTGAATGACGGCAGCACGGACCGAACTGATGAGATCCTCGGCAAGTATAAAGACCGACTAAACCTCGATGTGGTATTGCATCCGATCAATCGCGGGCTTGGTGAAACTGAACGGGACGGTTTTGAATATATCGCGTGGAAGGCGGATCGGGATGATGTGATCGTGCGCGTTGAGGGGGATGATACACATGAACCCAAATATATCTTTGATCTGATCGATAAATTGAATGAAGGATACGATGTGGTCAATACATCCCGCTTCCAACCCGGCGGCGGGCAGATAGGGGTGAGCTCTTACCATGCGTTCATTAGCAAATCAGCGAACATTTTTATGCGTGTCCTGCTGAGTATCCATGGCGTAAGCGATTATTCTTGCGGCTACCGCGCGTATCGAGCGGCGGTTATTCAAGACGCACTGACGATTTTTGGGAATAATATGATTCAGCTGCGCGGGTTGGGATTTACATCTACCCTGGAGATCATTGTGAAGTTGAATGTGTTGGGCTGCAAATTTACAGAAGTGCCTTTTATACTCCGATATGACCAGAAAAAGGGCGGGAGCAAGATGGTTGGCAGCATAACCATGCTGGGATATTTCATAATGGTGCTTTTATACTGGTGGCCATTTGGTGGGTGGCGCAGGCGTTTTAAGGGATTAGGTACGTTATACGCGCAGGATCCAGCCCGGGCTGTGGAGCAGTATAAATTGGGCGGCCCAAAAAGGAAAGGTGTGTCTTCTGGTTTGAATCTTTAGATTACCAAAATCAGAGTTATTTCCTGCTTTGTCCTCAGGAATGACCAGATTTCTTCACAGTTATGCAAAAAAACCGCTTCAGCGGTTTTTTTGTCGATAAAAATATCATCGATCATTTTTATAAATCCAATCGTTTATTGCTGCCATGATGAAATCAGTGGATCGATAACTTCCTCCTGATATTCTGTGTCTCTTCATATGAGTAAGCTGTCAGATCTGGAAACTGACCAGGAGATCTTTTTGTGTAGTCATGGGCGAAAATCAATGTGAAACCCGATATTTCTTACCCTGCTTGACACATATATTCCCACATGGTATTATTGGCTCCTCAAGTTGATGCGGGGTAGAGCAGCGGTAGCTCGTCGGGCTCATAACCCGGAGGTCCTTGGTTCGAATCCAAGCCCCGCTACTAAGAACTAAGAAACCGCCAACAGATGATGTTGAGCGATTTCTTGTGGTTTAAAAGGGATAAAGCGTCGAAAACAAGGGTTATTTACAAAAAAGAGGTTCGAATCCATTACCTTGGTGACAATGTATTTAACCCAATACTACCTCTCAAATAGCGCAATTATGTGCTTTAGTGTTACTAAGCTTCCCTATATTTGGATAACAACCTACATACCCATGCTTGTCGGACTCGGTGGACAGAGTGATTGGAAACCACCCTTTGATGTTGTTTTCATCCTGACACTTTCCTGCCACAGAATTATGATATGCTTTGGTTGATGACTGACCGTATCCTCGTTGTGGATGACGAACCCGCCGTGACCGATCTGCTGGCTTATAATCTTCGCAAAGCCCATTACGATGTAATAGTAGCTGGCGATGGACACGAGGCATTGCGTCTGGCGCGTGAAGCATCCCCTGACCTGATATTGCTCGACCTGATGATCCCCGAAGTTGATGGGCTAGACGTCTGTCGCGAACTACGCAAGACAAGCGGCGTACCGATTATCATGATCACTGCTCGCGGCGAAGAAATTGACCGTGTGGTTGGCTTGGAGTTGGGTGCTGACGACTATGTCACCAAGCCTTTTAGTGTACGCGAATTAATGGCGCGCATCAAGGCCGTATTACGGCGAGGTCAAGCCACCGACAAGGAGAGTGTGTCGTCCACCGTGTTATCTGGCCCCGGCGGTTTGCAAATGAATGTTGAGGTACACACAGTTTCCATTAAGGATGTACCCATCAATCTGACACGCTTGGAATTCGACCTGCTCTTTCATTTGCTGTCCAATGCCGGGCGTGTGCTAACCCGCGAACGTTTGCTTGAACAGGCCTGGGGATATGACTTTGTGGGTGACACACGTGCTGTTGATAGTGCCATCAAGCGTCTGCGCGCCAAATTACGTACTTCCAGTTCTGAAGCTGATGCAATCGAAGCAGTGCGCGGGGTTGGCTATCGTTACAGCAAATTAAAACTATGAGCAAACCACTCCGATCCCGTCTGACGCTGACCACTCTGACTGTGCTGCTAGTTGGCATGGGCTTGGCTGCTGTGATGTCCTGGCTGGCCGTTGAACGATTTTACCTAAACTCCCAGCGTGAAAACCTGCTCGCCCAAGCCTGCCTGACCGCCAATGTCCTGCAGGGTGAATCTCTGCCTGAAAACCCCGAACCCTATAACCAGACGATGAACGTTGCTCCTGGCATTCATTCCCGTCTTTTATGGGAACAGGATGCGGTCGTTCTGGGATTGCCAATTATGGCGGATTCTGTCCCACAGCAGGTTCCGTCCGCCGAGCAGAGCGGATTTGTCCCTGCTGAAGACTTGATCCTGCGCCCCGAGATTGATTCTGCGTTGAATGGTGTGCCTGCCACCGACGTTAGACGGGTTGCTTCTGCTGAGAATCAACGCGTACTCTATGCAGCGGCGCCCATCTACACATCCGACGATGGTTTAATCAGTGGAATCGTCTACCTGGCTACACCCCTGCCAGCCGGAGGGCTGCCAATAGATATCATCCTGCAGTTGCTGGGGGCGATTCTGATTGCGGCTTTGCTGGCCACCCTGACAGGTAACTTTCTGGCCCGGCGCATTGCCCACCCGCTGGAGAAAGTAGCTATCGCCGCGCAGGCTGTTGCCACTGGAGACCTAGAGGACCAAGTTCCCCCAAAGAGTGGCATACGCGAACTGGATGATCTCAGCCAAGCCTTCAACAGCATGACCAGCAACCTGCGCCAATCTGAACAAGCCAAGAATGCCTTCATCGCAGATGTCACGCATGAACTGCGTACCCCGCTGACCGTCATCAACGGAACTATCGAAACTCTCGAAGACGGTGCTCTCGACGATATTGAGGGACGCGGTCCGCTGCTGGCATCCATGCAGAGCGAGACCAAGCGGCTGATTCGGTTGGTCAACGATTTACTGTTGCTAACTCGCGCCGATGCTGGAGTTCTGAATCTGAAACTCGAGAGCGTAGATCTGGGAGAATTGGCCCGCGCCCGCTGTAAGAGCCTGTTTGCTTTGGCGGAACCTCGGCGAGTGGCGTTAAATGTCGAGGTGCGCAAGCAAGCTAAAATCATGGGAGACGCGGATCGGTTAATCCAGATTTTAGATAATCTACTTAATAATGCTATCCGCCATGCACCAGAAGATTCCTCCGTTAATATCCGCATCCAACGAGAAGGGGAGGAGATTCTATGTGCAGTCAGCAATCAGGGGGCTGGCATTCCTGCACAACACTTACCCTTTATATTTGAACGTTTCTATCGTGTGGAGAGTTCGCGCAAACGTCATGGCGGTGAATCAGGATTAGGCTTGGCTATTGTCCACTCTCTGGTATCGGCGCAAGGGGGGCATGTTGTCGTCGATAGCGTTGAAGGTGAGGGCGCTACGATCACTTTCTGGCTGCCCACAGACGAAAACTGCCATCCAACTGCCTAAAAATTGACATGCTTCTGCCCGGATGGGGGGATAAGATGGTATTGACAATCAAAAAACATCTACCGACAGGAGATTCTCATGAAACAAATATCCACGATCTTTAATTCCATTCTGGCTTGTACCTTGATTTTGGTGTTGGCCTCCATTGGTCTTCCTAGCTTCAATGTTCAGGCTGCGCCCCTAACCGAAACCTCTGCAGAACCCATGATGGCGTGTAATACAGAGCGTTCCATTCAAGTTAGTGGTACGGCAGTTGTAAACGTAACCCCGGATCGGGTCCTAATTCAGTTGGGCGTGCAGTCTAATAGCACTTCCCCCAAAAGGGTAGAGAAGGCTAACAGCACCACCATCAACCAGGTCATTCGGGCCTTGAAGGCGCAGGGCATCAAAGAAAAAGATATTGTCACCGATTGGTACGTGATTAAGCCAATCTATGATAATTATGATTCGCTGCATATCAAAGGATACCGTATTGATAATATGGTAGCGGTTACTCTACGTGACTTAAGCAAAGTCAATGCGGTGATTATCGCTGCCCTGAACGCCGGATCAAACCAGGTTATCAATGTGGAGTTTTATATCAGCAATCTGCGTAAATACCGCGATCAGGCGCGTGAACTGGCAGTGACAGCCGCACAGGAAAAGGCGCAAGACTTGGCATCCGCAGCTGGGTCCGAGACTGGTTGTGTGATGAACATCAACGAAAATACCTGGTCATATTACAACGGTGGATGGTACAGTCAGAGCCGTGACTTGTGGACGCAGAATACCGTTCAAAACGCTTCTCCTGCTGGAGGCAATGGCGGGGCTCTAACCGAAGCCGGGCCGGTTAACCTGGGACAGATTTCAGTACGCGCTGAGGTAAGCGTCTCGTTCAGTTTGAGGTAGCGGAAGGCCATGGTGAGCATATATAAACCTAATATTTGGGGGTAGGTTTGGATTGACCTGCCCCCAAAAAACTGTCCGACAACAATATTTGAATTCGGCCTGTCAGGAGACCGAGTAAATAAGAAATCGGAAAGGTTGAGCTGATGGAGCAGCCTGGAGGTCAAAAGTCAGCGATATAAGAAGAGGGCTCATAACCCGGAGGTCCTTGGTTCGAATCCAAGTCCCGCTGCCTTTCTATATAAAATGCGCCTGAATAGGCGCTTTTTTTATGCGGGGTTAGAAATGACAAATAGTTTGAATTCTACAAACACATATGCGAGATATTGTGCCGTATGCGTGATGACGTGCATCACACACCTTTGGAAACCTTGTAATATCCCAAGGGTACGCAGTGCGATACGCCAATTTTGATTATAATTTAATCAACGCTTGGAGCAAAAACGAATGGTGGCTTATTATCTCGTTAAACGCTCAGTAATTATTTTTTATCAAAAACAATGGCTTCAAGTAAATAAACAAGTGAGAGAATGAATAGATTTTATGAAATAAATAAAACCCTACAATGGATAATTGCTATTATTATGTTTCTGATTATATTGGCAATACTCACAATCTGGATGAAAATTGTTGTAGAGAATCTACCAGGATATTTTTTAATTTTTATTGTAGCGCCATTGTGGCAATTTTTCACAACGCCATTATTTAGACTAATTGGGTTATATAAATATTTATCACCAATGCTTCTCGTTTTTGGTGCGTCTGATAAAAAATACGACTTACATAATGGGACATCATTTGACTATTTATTCGTGATGAGGAAGTACAAATCTGGAACAAAATTAAAACAAAAAATTTTAGATTATTTCTTAGATGGATTATTGAGAATAATAGAGAAAATTGAAAATGGGTCCTTATCTGAAAAAGTAATTGTGAGAGGAAGTTCCTATTTTTTTAGTGATAGAACAGCCACTAAATTAGGATTTAAACTATCAAAAACTAATATTGTTGAGAAAATAAATATTTTAGCAAATTACCTTGATTTAGTATGGATGTATTCGTTAGCACAAGGGAAACTAGCATTCCCAAGTCTAAAACATATCAGAACTGCTGAAATCGAGGGGACCAAATTAGTGGCGAATAAGACAAAATTGATAGCATTATCTTCCTATTTAAAAAGAAAATAATAAGTAATTATTCTTCTTGAATTCAAGTATAATTAATATACGCCCGTACTGTATTAAGAGAGTACTGCTTCAGCTCAAGCATAAAAGGAGTTACCAAAATGAATAATTCAACCAAGACATTACCGGGAGGGTATACCCAGTGTGGTGAGATTAACATGAAAAAAAATAAACGATTGACCATTACTCTGAACATCGCCTCGTTTTTCCTTTTTGTTCTTTGCTTTTACCTGCTGTCAAGTTTCGCAGCTGTGGTTCGCCCAGATTTGGTGAATACCTCGGGCAGCATAAAGGCAGGTGCACTGGCAGCCCTAGCGGTGCTGCTGGTTTTACTAATCACTATTCATGAATTAATCCACGGGTTTTTCTTCTGGGTGTTCACCCACAGCAAGCCAGTCTTTGCCCTACGCTTGTTCTACGCGTACGCTGGCGCACCAGATTGGTATTTTCCCAAAAGGCAATTTGCTGTCGTCGCGGTTGCCCCGCTGGTAATCATAGGCGCTGTGGGGCTGCTGCTTATCCTGTTGGCTCCCATTAACTTGGTTATGTTTATCATAATTTTTGTATCCATGAATACTGGTGGGTCTTTAGGTGATCTTTTTGTTCTCAACCGCCTTTTCAAGTTATCGCCAACGGGTCTCACGAACGACACTGGAGATGTAGTTACTTTCTATGAACACCCATCAACCATTAACCATCCATAGAGTTTATTTCGATTTAATGTATAAATGTATAATAGTAAATGGAATCAATGCGCTATTAAGAACCTTGAAGCGCTGAAATGAATATAGAGGAGGAAAATGATGACAAACAACAAACAACCCGAAAGAAAATCACGTATGACGCTAGGTTTCTGGAGTATTTTTGGAGTAATCATAGGAGCCGGCATAGGTATGGCAATAGACAATATGGGTGCCGGAGTTGGAGCAGGATTAGTAATTGGCATTGGTATTGGACTTGCTCTAAGAAAGCAAAGTGAGTAGGGTCAGTGGGGCGTAGCACGTGCCGGGATGGGGCACGGTTGTGGCATCTCGCATCCAGTGGAAATTTCAGGGAGGCTGGCACGAAGAATTCATTGAACTGCTACCTTTTATTAATTAGTTAAGTTTTCTATTCCCGTTTTTTCTTCTGTTTTTCTTGGTACATGAGTTTGTCAGCATTCTTCAGGTGTCCTTTTAAGGATTCACCTTGATTTGCTGTAGATACGCCCATTGAGATGTTGATGGGTAGATCCACGTGTTTCCGGTTGTATGAACTGATCTGCTTTTTTATGCGTTTAATGATTTTTTTTGCGATCGCTGCATTCGTGCTCGGTAAGAGGATTACAAATTCATCCCCACCAAATCGGGAAACGATATCTTCTTGGCGAAAAACTTCTGAAAACAGGCTGGCCACATTTATGAGTACCTGATCTCCGGTCGGGTGGCCAAAGGTGTCGTTAACATCTTTCAGCCTGTCGATATCTGCCATGATGATGCTGATGGGAAACAGCCGGCTTTTTTCCAATCGTTTGAATTCGGTCTCGAAGAAGAGGCGGTTATACAACCTGGTCAGTGTATCGTGCGTACTGAGGTATGAAAGACTCTTTTGGGAGATTCTGAGCTTTGCCATCGAGGCGGAAATGATCAGGGAAGTGATCAGCATTGTGCAGATAATAAAAACAAAGGTCAAGTAAGGAAGAGAACTGCCATTGAACAGAAAGCTCTGGTTGTGAGTGATTCCCCAAAGAAAGATCAGGGTGGTGATGAAGTTGATTAATGATGACCCATGTATCTTGGTGCGGATGGATGCCCAGATTATCAGGGGAATTATCAGAAAGGAAATTGAGTATACTGCATCGGAATGAATCTTACTGAAAAAGAGAAATAACACCAAACCGACAACAGAAAGAAAAATAGCCAGTTCTTCTATGATCTGTTCTTTGTTAAAGCGGGGAAAAGGATTGCCCAGCCATACTAAGAGGAACGGTGAAAAAACAAGAACCCCCAGGGCATCTCTTAGCCAACGTTTGCCCAAAATAGATGGCAGTGATTCGATGGGGGTAAGCTGCAGGGAATACAATCCTGTTATGTTGATCATCGCGGAAATCAGCGGTCCGATAATCACACCAAAAAACACCAGCAATAAAATTGAACCATGATTTTCCAGAAGTTTTGAAAAATCTTTTTGTTGAAAAATGAAATATGCGGGAATATAAACTGCCATGATGTTTCCGAAGGCATTTATGATAGAAAACTGAAGAGGGACACCTGCGGCAAGGGCAATTGTTAATGATCCGAAGAAAACACCTGGCAGCGCAGTGTATCCAAGGAGGAGCACCGCAGCTAATGCAGCACCTGCCTGCGGCCAGATAATGGGAATGGTAGTGGTGTCTAACCTAAAAATTCCGCCAATCAAACTTGCTAAAAAATAAATGGCGGCAACGATAACAGATTTGCCAACATTTAATGCGATCAGGTTTGTGGTTCGATTATCTTTATCCATGTACCCATCTAAAATAAGCAGCCATTTAATAGAGTCTTTTTCCTTTTCCACCATGTTCTCTGTAATAAAAAAACAGGCTGTTGGCAGACCTGTTTAAATTCTAGAATACTTTGCCCGCCGCAGATACTATTAGTTCCTAGCTTTTTTAACAGTCTTTAAGAAGATCAGGTGTCCGATCCTGATCTAAAGCTGAGGTAACCTTGTGTGTATATATAAATTACCATAAATTAGTAATTTTTCAAGTACTTATTATGGCGGTGTTTTGTAAGACGGGCAATAGACAAGGCGGTAAACAGAGATATATTGATAATAATAATCCATGATTTCTCAAATTCTCTATGAAAACAAGATTGACATTAAAGGAAGGAAAGTATAATGCAGGGGATGAAGAAACCACGAAAACTGCAAGCGGGTGATACTATTGCTGCCGTCACGTTATCATGGGGCGGCCCGAATGTGTTCCCCGATCGTTATGAAGCGGGAAAAAGACAGCTGGAAAAAACATTCGGGGTGAGGGTTGTGGAAATGCCGCACACGCTGAGCGATGCCGGCTGGCTGATGGAGAATCCTCAGGCAAGGGCAGATGACCTGATGCGGGCATTTTCTGATCCGGCTGTAGATGGAATAGTATCAACAATTGGCGGAGATGATTCAATTCGCATTCTTCCATATCTTGATTCGAAAGTGATCCGGGACAACCCTAAGGTCTTCCTGGGGTACTCTGATTCAACGGTCACGCATCTGGTATGTTTAAAGGCGGGAGTGGTTTCTTATTATGGCCCATCGATCATGGCGGGATTTGCCGAAAACGGGGGCTTATTCCTCTACATGGTTGACGCGGTGAAACGGACGCTGTTTTCCTCTCTGCCAGTTGGGCAGTTGAAGCCAAATACAGACGGTTGGACAGATGAACATCTTGATTGGGCTGAGCCTGCGCACCAAACACGTAAACGGGCATTAAACCAATCTTCGGGATGGAAGTTCATACAGGGGAGCGGTATCCATCAAGGGCATTTGATGGGAGGATGTGTTGAGGTGTTGAATTGGCTGCGGGGGACGGCAGTTTGGCCAACTCCTGAATTGTGGCGGGGAGCGATCCTTTTTATTGAGACATCTGAAGAAGCGCCTTCCCCCGGTGATGTGAAACGCGGAATGCGGGCTTTTGCCGCAGCGGGCGTCTTAAAGGAAATACGCGGGATTTTATTCGGGCGCCCTGGCGGGCAGGTGCCTGTGGAGCAATTCAGCGCTTATGATGAGGCGATCATCCAGGTGGTGGTGAATGAAGAGAAGTTGACTGATATTCCGATTGTGACGCGCATGGATTTTGGACATACAGATCCGATGATGGTGCTGCCGCTTGGGGTGGAATGTGAGATTGATTGTGACACGGAGCGAATCAGCATTCATGAAAATACTGTGCTCGATTGAGCTGGAATATTTTATTGTCCCTGAGTTTATTAAGATATGATCAGCAGCCTTTTTCTTTAAAGAAGACGGCCATTAAATATCCTCGACGATGCAGCGCAGGGGGGGGGAGGGACTAAGATTTTTTTATCAAGATATGCAATGTCCAGTTTGATTTTTACAAATTAGATAAATTCTCATCTAAAAATGCAGGGTGTTATAATTTTTGTTTTGCTGCGAATACATAAGGAAAAGGGTGTGCTGATTTGGATAACAAAAAACTTGCGCGGATAGCCTCATTGGTTCGATCGTTTGGATATTTTTCGATCATGGGTGTGTTTGGATTGCTGACTTCCTCCCTGGGGCCAATTTTGCCGGATCTATCCAGCCAGGTATCGGCGCCGCTGGACGTGCTCAGCTTGATCTTTACCGCCCGCGCGTTCGGGTTTTTGTTTGGATCTCTGCTTGGCGGAAAATTATTCGATAAATACAAGAGCCATCCCCTGTTCGCTGTTTTCTTCTTGGCTTTGAGCTTGATCATTATTATGATCCCATTTAGCACGTCTTTATGGCTGCTGGTGGGGGTTGTTTTTATCCAGGGGATCACGTTGGGTTTCGTGGTGGTGGGCGCGTCTACGTATATTGTGTGGGAGCACCCAAAGAACCCGGGCCCCTGGTTGAACACGCAGAGCTTTATTAACGGGATGGGTGGTTTCTTGTCCCCGCTGATCATATCTTTTTCAATATCAAGATCCGGGTCTTATCCGTTTTCTTTCTGGTTCTACGCTTTGCTGGCGTGCCTGTTATCCACATTTTTCTTTTTCATAAAAAGCCCCCCGATACGGAAGATTGAGAAAACTGAACTTTCGGAGGAAAAGCATGCACCCGGGTTGATCTATCTGATCACATTGATCTTCCTGCTATATGTGGGCGCGGAAGTGTCCTACAATGGATGGATCTTTTCGATCGCGACTTCTGCATATTCCATGTCCGCAGCCAACGCGCGCCTGCTGAACTCGATATTCTGGGGAAGCATAGCGATCGGGCGTTTGGCGGGCATTCCTATTTCCAGGCATATGCGGGCGGACCGGATCTTGATTCTTTCCTTCGCCGGCGGCCTCTTGAGCCTGTTGGCCGTGATCATATTTCCGCATTCCATCAGCGTCTTATGGGCGGGAACCATCGGGGTGGGGCTCTGCATGGCTTTGATATTTCCCTCGCTGTTGATGTATGTGGAAAAACAAATGCACCTATCCGGGAAAAAAATTGGGATGATCTTCTCGGCCACTTCAGTGGGTGGAATGCTGCTGCCGTGGATCTCCGGCCAATTATTTACCCGATTCAGCCCGCACGCTGTGAAAGGCGTTGTACTGACCAGCCTGGCGGCCGGGTTTGCAATTTATCTGTATGTGAGAAAACTGATGCACTCAAAAGAAGCGCAACAATAAACTGTTCCCTTGAATTGATTTTTACCAAGCTAAAACTGCTCTAAAACTGGGAAAATGATCCGATTTACCCGGAAAACCCATGAAAATGGCGATCTTTTTCGCACACGCAAATCACCAATTTAACCCTAAAAACCCAATTTTGATAATTAGTTATTGACACTGATATTTATTAATGCTAATATGTTCATACAATTAAATACAAGCAGTATTGAAAGCGTTGACTCTGTGTAAAAAGATGGTCGCTTTTTTGGGGTGAGCCGCCTATCCCATTGAATGCGCAGACGAGCCAGTAGCGAAACCGGTCATAGGTTGAACATGGCTGGTTTTTATTTTAATAAACATGAAATTATTCATAA
>Ga0255393_10023_pt1 | contig 24463 bp, 23 predicted proteins | sample ANMaggSeSYBR01C8_FD_182122 | JGI IMG/M metagenome (GOLD analysis project Ga0255393, IMG submission 182122) | Sediment cell enrichment communities from methane seep in Santa Monica Basin, California, United Staets - ANME aggregate JGI... | ecosystem: Environmental > Aquatic > Marine > Cold seeps >... | reverse complement strand
GGAAGCGTATCAGGAGCAATTAGAATTGACTATTAACAGTCAACCAGAGGAGCAAGACCTGGAGGAGGGACCGTCTGTTGAGGTGACCCAGCAGGTTAATCCAGAGGAAGATCAACAGAATTCAACCGATTCCGGGGTGAACGAGGGCGAGGGGAGCATACCGGATTCATATTATATCTGGGATATCTGGGGCCACCGCCAATATTTTGGCATTGGGTGTGAAACGTCCGCCGCGGTTGACTGGGCGGACACCTTTGGCGTGACGGTCAGTGAGTTCAATTTCCAACTTCGCCTGCCGATCTCAGATAATCCCGACCTGGGATTTGTGGGCAGCGTAAATGGTCCTTGGGGGCAGGTGCCGCCCTATGCCTATGGGGTGCATGCTGCTCCGATCGCGGGGGTTTTGCGGGAATACTACGGGATGCAAGCGGAGGGAGTGAAGGGTTTCACAATTGAGCAGGTCAAGCGGGAGATTGCCTCAGGTCAGCCGGTGATCGCATGGGTGATTGGTAACTGTGTGGGCGGCATACCGTATGAATATATTGATAAAGAGGGGAATGCTGTGACAGTGGCGGCCTATGAGCATGTGGTCATCTTGACGGGCTATGATCAAAAATCTATCCGCTATATGAACAACGGGAAATTTTTCGATATCCCTACTAAAAATTTTGAAAACACCTGGTCAGTTCTAGGGAATATGGTGGTGTATCTGGCAGATTGAATTATTTGTGAACTGTGCGTATGCCTTCACTCCTGTCTTTTAGGAAGATGTTGAAGAAGATAGATATCACGCTGACAATGAGCGCACCCAGCAGTGCAGACCAGAAATCATCCACAAAAAACCCGACCCCAAGTATTTCAGCGATGCGAGCGGCAAGCAGGAAGGATGCTCCATTGATGACGAGGACAAAGATGCCCAGGGTGAGGATGATCAGCGGGCAGGATAGCAGTTTGAGCAGAGGGCGGATGATCGCGTTGACCAACCCAAGAATAAGTGCCATCATCGCATAAACCATCCAGGCATTAGGATCTTCCACGCGGATACCAGGTACGAGGTAGGCCGCTGCGAAAAGTGCCAGAGTGGAGACTACCCAGCGAATTAAGAGTTTCATGTCTTTCCTTTTATTAGACTGATAATCTTAGTATATCGGAAATAGCTCCAACTTCACAAAGAAGAATGATAAAGGGGTGGTTCACACGACAAAACACGAAAAAACTTGACATTTGAAAAAGTTTTGTATAATATCGTTAGGCGATATCGAAAGACGATAATGAAAGACACACTGCTGCACGACCTATATCTGGGGTTTATCCGCATCCATATTCTCTACCATGCTGGAAAAGAGCGCGTGTACGGCGCGGCGTTGATGGAGGAATTGGCGCACCACGGCTATCAGGTGGGGCCGGGGACGCTCTATCCCATGCTGCACGCATTAGAGGAAAAGGGGCTGCTGGTGAGTGAAAATGAGGTTGTTAAGGGAAAGCGCAGGCGGTATTATCTCATTACGGCAGCTGGCGCTGAAGCGTTAGAGAATGCCCGTGCGCATACATTAGAGCTAATCCGAGAGATCAATGAGGAGGACGCATGAAAACAGAAAAATCTAAAGCACGCATAAAGGACCTGCCGCGCAATATTTGGGCGGTGAGCCTGACCAGCTTTTTTATGGACATATCCAGTGAGATGGTCATTAATATTATCCCGTTATTTCTATCTAACGTTTTAGGTGTGAAAACAAATATCATCGGGTTGATTGAAGGTGTGGCAGAATCAACAGCCAGCTTGTTGAAAGTTTTCTCGGGATGGATGTCGGATAAACTAAAAGCGCGTAAATGGATGGCAGTAGCGGGATACGGTTTGTCCACTTTGGTAAAACCGTTCTTTTATTTCGCCAGCAGCTGGCGTTGGGTGGCGGGAGTACGCTGGGCAGACCGAATAGGGAAAGGCATACGCACCGGTCCGCGGGACGCGCTGGTGGCAGATTCGATCGAGCCGGAACAGAGAGGGTTGGCGTTCGGATTTCACCGGGCAGCGGATACAGGCGGGGCGATGGTGGGACTGCTGATCGCGTTGGGGCTGGTGTGGGCGGCACAATCATCTGAAGTAAGCCTGGGGCTGGGCACATTTCGTACAGTCGTGTTGGTGAGTTTGATCCCGGCGGTACTGGCGGTGCTTTCATTAGCCATCGGGGCAAAAGAGACGAAGATTAAGGACGCACGCGAGGCGCCGAAAATCTCATTTAAAGCGTTGGGGAAACGCTTTGTGACGTTCATGTTGATCGTGGGGCTGTTTGACCTGGGAAATTCATCGGACGCATTCCTGGTGCTGCGTGCGCAGGAGCGCGGAATGAGCGTGATTGGGATTTTAGGGATGCTGGCGGTGTTCAACCTGGTGTACACGCTGATCTCAACTCCCGCCGGATCATTATCAGACAAGATCGGGCGGGAGAAATTGATCATCGGCGGATGGATTGTGTATGCATTGGTGTATTTAGGATTTGGGCTGGCTGATACGATTTGGCATGTGTGGGTGTTGTATATCCTGTATGGGCTGTATTACGGGCTGGCATACGGCACTTCGAAAGCGATGGTGGCTGACCTTGTGCCGGAAGAATTACGCGGGACTGCCTTCGGCACGTATAATGCGGTGCTGGGGATGATCGACCTCCCGGCGTCCCTGATCGCGGGGTTCCTTTGGGAGGGAGTTGGCAGCTGGCAGGGATTTGGCCCTTCAGCGCCATTCCTGTTTGGTGCGGGGACAGCATTGTTGGCGGCAGTGTTGATGGCTGCCTGGCTGCGCAGTGCGAAACACGAACTAAAAGCTTAATAATTATTATTTGGGGAGCGAACTTTTCTTTAATTTGAGCACCTGTCTGTGGAACAGGATGTTGCGGATTCAACCCCCGTCAGCCACCCCTAGATATCGGGGCTACTAACCAGCAGCCCCATTTATATTGAGGGTATAGCAGTCATTAGAGAGTCAGTTAGGGGGTTCGTGTGCTAATCGTGTGCTATTTAACTTCAATTGGTGTGATTAATTTATCAATAAAGTTCGCGGTTTCTTGTTCCATACCTGGCAATAAATGTCCATAAGTATCCAAAGTAACGCTGACTTTTGAGTGTCCCAATCTTTTTGTCACAATAAGCACTGGGATTCCATGATTGAGCATTAACGATGCCGCAGTGTGTCGTAAATCATGAAAACGAATATTCCGCATTCCAGCCTGATGAATAACAGCTTTGAATTTCTTATAGAGATTACGCTGGCTCATGGGTGTTCCAACCGCGGAGGGAAAAATCAGATTGTTTTCCTGCCACCTTGTGTTAATCTTCTCTTTATGGATTAGTAAATACAATCGTGCTACTTTTTAGGCAGCAGGCTGACGGTGCTCTGGATGAATCCGATCTAATTCAGGCGCAGTATGAGAAGAAAGAAGACCTACTAACACTGTATAAGAGAAAAATCAAAGAAATTACCAAATTTAGGAAAGATTTAGAAATCGCTCCCAAGAAAGTGTTTGTAAGTCTGCGGCGCTCGAAGCAATTCGAAGTTGTCCAGCTCAGTACAAAAACCAGGATGGACCTCGGATTAAATTTGTGCGGAGTGGAACCAGAAGGAGTTCTAATTGGTGGAGAAAAGTGGGGCGGTATGTGCACCCACTGGATCGAATTGACCCAATCTAAAGATATTAATCATGAGGTTATTACCTGGCTGAAAAAAGCATATGAAATGGCTTGAGTTAGGGACAATAAGAAAAACGTGAAAGGGCCAATTGAGTGACGCCAGGGAGATTCGAAATCCCTTTCTAGTCTTTGAAGGGGGCTCCATACTTTGTGTCTAATCTATTTGAGAAGGGTGTGATACTGCTCTGCTTCCTTTATTTAGTACAGCATGAATTTTTCGAATTCGTGCTTCAGTGACTTTTTAGTTGCCTTCCACCTATTTTTCTACTTGTTGTAAGGCTTTATAATATCGCTCGACTTGTCCTATATTCCATTCACGCCCTGGAAATAATCTAATCCGTTGGATAACATTTTTGGTGTCTTTGAGGATTAGGCGGTTTCCCTCTATCTAGGAGGTGGCTAAGATATCCACGATGCCTCCATTTATTTAACAATCAACACTTCTTACAGGTAACACGCTTATTTCATTATCGAGTTAAAGAAACAACACAATTGCCAAGATTTACATCGCAATGGTTCTCAAGATCCAGGGAAAGATCAACATTCGTCAGGAAAAAACCTTCAATGGATGGGATATTATCCGGAATCATTGATTTTTGAGGATGCTTAGGATCTGGATTCATCTCCTGGGCGAGTTCAAAACCTGGACAATCATCATGCTGATGAACATGAACACAGGATATATAGAATGGGTTAAATGCAATAATATGGAACTTAGGTGCTTGCCCCGCTTCGTCAATATCCTTGGTCGGAGGTTCTGCCGGAAATGGGGGTTCGTGTGCAATATCCATGCAGACGGTGTTGGCAGTTGGATTACTATCATCACAAATAGCATTGAAGACCGGAATTAGCACAACATCCCCAACACGGTAGTCTTTAACATCTTTATAAGCGCTGGAGACGTTTCCCGGTTGACCAGATTTCCAGGAGTGTATAGAAATAGGAAAGTCAAGTCCATTCTTTATCCAGTCGCGCAGGTCAGAAGCGCCCCCACCGCCATTATCGAGATCGAGCCATCCCCGATTCCCGCCTCCTTCAATATCATTCTTCCCATCTCCATCCATGTCACATGTAATGGCTACATCATATGCGGGATCGCCTGATTCTAAATCTTCTTTACAAAGGGTTTCTTGATTTGCGGCGATTTTGTCCATAACTAGATAGATCTGTTTGGGCGGTTTTCTGGAGGATATCTCAACAATATTATCGCCATCCATTTCGAAATTATTCCCGCCATTTTCCGGGATCACGATCGGTGATGTATCTCCATCAACAAGGGGCTTGAGTAAGCCGTCCCAATCCAACGCCATCATCTTACAGTCCAGGCCTGGGTTAAAGGGAGCTTCATCACCCAATGATGGGCGGCAGGACCATCCGATTGGCAAGAGGTAATTCCCATCTGGCGCAAAACAACCGGCAGCAGCCTCTGCCTCTGCAGTGAGAATATCCTCATTGAAAATTTTGGCAAAAAAGGAGTCATTAGTGACGGTGGTGGTAACTGATATTAATCCATTATCTAATTGCGCGTTGGCAGTCGCGGCTTCATTCATAAGGGCATAACTTTCAGCCACATCAAGCGGATCCGCGCCAGTGGAATAACATAATTCTCTGGCGCCTGCCATGGCGCCAGCATCCGCTGCAGCCTGGGCAGTGCGCCGATTGAGCATAATCGATCCTCCATCAATTAGCAGGGCAGCAAACCCAATCAGCACGACAAATGCTACTACCACAATTGGCAGGACCTGAGCTTTCTCCAATTTACTGAATCGATTTGTGGTTTTCATCATTTCATCCCATTAACCAGATCTGACCAAATAGAATACTTCTCATTTCTTCTTCCATTTTTCCGATAAAAAAATAGTGGATATGGCAGAAGCCCGTATTCGCTTACTACTTTTATGATGTTCCGCGATGATACTTAGATGTTTTCTGTGATTTAGTTGTTTTCTCGTCTTAAACAAACAATCAGACTTTCGGCGGCTTGGCAGTCTTAGCTGATATTCATCAGCTTAAACCCCAAAGCTTTGCGCCCCAACTTTTCGGCTGGTTTGCCTTTATCGAGTCTTAATGTGTAAATATAGTATAACAGAATAACAATTATTCAAGTGGCATACGTGTGATTTTTAGGTATGTATTCGCCACATATGAGGCATGAAGCGGATTTGTAAGGGCATAGGACTCATAATTCTCTTGTCAATCAATTGATTAATCAAAAACAAATAATTGAGAATTTAAGAATAGGAATTCTTATTTCGTTTTTACTAAACTTGAGTCACCTTTCCTCTTTTCGTGTGCAACCCCTGTGTAAATAATGGAAACAATGGACACAATCAACGCTGTGATACGCTGTGGATAGATAGTTCTTGTCTCCGTGGAACAGGAAGTTGCTGGTTTCCTGTGATGCACTAGGACAGCCGCCCCCCGACAGCCGCCCATATTTTGGGATATAGGGTTCATAATTTGTTATTCTTGAGCAGGCTCAATACCCTCACGGTAGAAAATATTTGGTTGTGATTTGTATTCCCTTTGCCAGATTTCTACTGCTTGCGAGTATGTAACATAAACTGCCTGTCCAGACTCGATTAGTGGTTTTAACTGGTCCAATAAATCCACCAATTCTCCGACCTGGTTTGAATCGAAGATAATGCTTTGGGGTACGGCTATTGACGCTGTGTACATCCTGCCGCTATCGATGGTGACCTGCTCAATCCCATAAACCAAAAACTGGATAAATTCTGGAGTTGATAAATATTGGCTGTTTTTTCCCCAGTTGGAATGCTCGACCGGCCCAATATATATCATTTTCTGGTCAGAATCTTGAACCCAGAAGTTACCAAATGCCCCTTTTGGAATCCATATACCACTGGCAATATCATCCCGAGTGAAATCACCCCTATGATGATCACGACTTACGGCTAAGGTAAGAATCTCGGGATGCCAGGTAAAGTCGGGATAGAGCCAACCTTGCTCGCCGCGAGCCAATCGGGCGAACTGATCAGGGTCATCCCAAACAACTCCGCCGACGTTTTCGGAGATTGCAGGAGTAACCGTTTCTCCAAAGTATCGAATATCAGCATAGTTATCCTGTCCTTCTTCTACCCCGCCTTCCTGGTGGGCATCAATTTCAAAACTATGACAGGATACTAAATATTCAATCAAGTTTTGCCCATTGGTGGATTTCTTCATATCTTCAGTTTCGCATCGCGAAACACCTACGAGGAACTCATATTCAATCTGGAGATTGAAAGCAATCTCGGCTTTAGAAATGGCATCTGCAAAGCCAAGGAGTTTGTCGCGGTATTTTTTTTATTTTTTTTGTCGCAGTTGACATATGCAGGCACATCCTCAATGTGCCCCACAACTGTAATATAGATTGGTGTAATGGCTTCCTCTTTCGTGGATATCAAATCCACTGGTGAGGTCTTGCAAGCTGACAGGGCAAAAACTACAAATTCAGAAATAACGACTAGCCGTAAAAAATTATTTTTCATTTATTAAATCACTCCAGAAAATGACCTAATGATGGCACAATTTTTCATATCTAATCTATTTTATTATAGTCAAACTATCTAAAAATTTTTGATGCTTACTAAATTAATATATGATGACTCACATCGTCTTTCCCGTTTCCGCGTGCAACCCATGTGAAAAACTTACAGACCAAAAAGATTTATTCTGGGCTTAATGGATATCCTCCAATAATTAGTAATATATACTAGACAAATAGTAAGAAATATATTACTATTTGTAATGTAAGATAAACAATATTTGTGGAGGTAATATGAATAAAGCACAAATTAGGTCGATTTACAGTTTAGCAATTTGGGGAATAGTCGCGCTGGTCATTTGTGGTGGTTTTTTCTTGTGGGGAGGACCAGAGGGTTTTGCAGGTGATAGTTTAAGAATACTCATTACGGCAACAGGTTTTGGATTAGGATATCTAGGATACATCCTGATGCTTAAATTAACTCGCAAGAAATCAAGTGCAACAACCATGCTTCAAGATGAACGTGATCATGAAATCGCGCGGCGTGCAAATGGGACTGCCCTGGTCTCGGTTTTGGTTTTTATTTTTGTCCTTAGCATGGTCCTATTTAACAGGTTTCAGGGATTGGGAGTACTGCCGGTAGGTTAGTTGTGGTTTTTGGCATATTTCACTTCCTGCTTTGGATATATTATGCATGCTGTTACCACACTTTCCCTATATAAAGAAATGAGCGGCGATGACTAAAGATAAGATTACCAATAACATCCGCAAACAGCGCTTTGAGCATGGTGAAATGACCCAGGAGGGATTGGCTGACCTAGTAGGCTGTACACGCCAAACCATTATTGCATTGGAGCAGGAGAAGTATGTGCCTTCACTTGGGTTGGCTTTCAAGATCGCAAGGGTCTTCGGAGTTAATGTTGACGATGTTTTCAGCTATCAAGAAAATTTATGATAGAGGAAAAAGGATCCAATTCTCAGATCATACATGGCTGATACTTGTAAGTTACTAGGGTTATGACGAGGACAGTGATTCCTACCGCTAGCGGATTGCGGTACAGGCTGCCAAACAGTAATCGACTGATAAGCATAAAAGACCTCTGATTAATCTCGGAGGTCTTTTTTATTATGCAAGATACGTAAATTTTTAGAGCCGCCTTTCCTCTTTTCGTGCGCAACCAGGATGGACAGTTTTATATTTTTCTGTACAATAAAAGGTGTCTATCTATAACAATAAGGATGAAATGTGGCAATCAATATTGGCAAAGTGACCATTGGCAATCTGTGGAAATCACAAACGGAGATGTTCAACTTAGTGATCAGCCATCTAAACCGATATCCGGATATGGAAGTGCAGGATGTATACACTCTGATCTACCAGGGGGCGATGGGTGCGGGTTATTATTCAGCGGATATGGGTGGATTTGAAGAACGATTGGTCAAGGAGTTTGAGGAAACCAAAGAGAATGAGAAAAAACCACTTTGGGAAACGATCCGGCCGGATGGTGAATTGGTACGGGTGCATATGTCCGCATTAAAAGCGCGCGGGGGACAGCCAGGGGCACTTTCCACCCTGTGCCTGTGGACAGCGAGCATTTTTGAGGGAGATGAACAAGACCTGATGGATGGATGGAATACGTTTTGGCATGTTTGCCGGGATAACCGTCTGAGAAAATTTCCAGAGGTGGAGATTGCTGAATTTGATGAATGGATAAGGAAAAATAAATATCCCAGCACACACCATTCGGCGGTTTTTCGGAAGGCGCATAATCCACATTACCGATTGGTGAGACGGGAGTTTTTGAACATCCTGATGGATCAATCGTAAACACAATTCACTCTTTTCTTCGGTATAGTACCTTAAGGAATATAAAAAATATTACAATTTCTCGTTATTCAGAATCCATATGTGAGATACTATTTTTAGGTGTATAATGCACGCAATTTGGCTTAATTTTATTAACCGACCATTAGTTGATATGGAGGTATGATGACAGTCCATTTGTATTTGTCCTTGATCCCTGAAGCGCTGATCGCTTCAATGTTATCCCCGGAAGAATTCGGTACGTATTATGCGGTTGGAACACAGAAGAAATCCCGCGGTCAGGCGATTTTCTTTGAGATCGACCCAAATTTCCGCAGCGATTTTTTCCATATCGAGGAAGGCGTGAAACGCTGTGTCGTCCATGAGGACGGTTTGCCAAAATCATCCATATATATTTCTGTATATCGGGTGTTGGAGAACATTCCTGTGGATGCGATCCAGGCGCTATATCTGACCACGCAGGACGGACGCACTCTGGGTTTAGATACACATACCCAATTCCCGGAAGACGAGGGTGGGCTGCATTTGTACCGAGAAATATCTCCCGTTTCTCCGTTGGTTGTCAGTTCACAGGATCCGAAGGGATTTTATGAATTGATCGTGAAGAATCCGACCAGTTTAATTAAACTGCCGGCAGTGTGTTTCGCGGAACTGCGCCTGGGTGATCTGGCTGAAGATCCACAGAAGGGCGAAATCGGTGATCTGCCGTATAAAAACATGGAACATCTGCGGAACTGCCTGGTCTCCCTGAAAACTAAACACGTGATGACAAAAATGGTAGATCGGCTGCCTTCCAACGGCATCCCTTTCCGCACGGTCAAGAACGGTTTCTTTGTTGGCAATCAGAAAAAGATGCTCTATTTCCCGCTGCCGGATGAAAAAGAACTGGTAAGCAAGCACTATCAGTGGTGGCGGTCAGCGACTATGTGATTTTTACTTCCCCAAGCCTACCCTTCGCTGGGTTTCCAGGTGGGCGAGGTATGGGGATGAATACTATATTTAGAGAGGAAAGGTTATGAAAGATAATATTTGGTTGTTGGTAGGGATAGGTTCTGGAATTATTTCAGTAGGTGCTGCACTATATTTGTATTATTGGGTTGTGCGCCAGGACGCTGGCTCGGAACGCGCGCAGGAAGTTGCCCGTTGGATTCGGGAAGGCGCTGCTTCTTATTTAAAGCGTTTATATATTGCCTTGACGCTGGTTTCTGTGGTGCTGGGCTTTATCATTGCGATAGTTTTTAGTTTTGACCTGACCCAATTGGGCACCGGGAGCGTGGATATTGAGCCTATGAACGGCGTGATAATGGCTGCGGCATTCATATTCGGCGCGGTGAGTTCCGCAATCGCGGGTTATTTAGGGATGGGGGTTGCAGTGCAGGCAAATGTGCGCAGCGCTGTCGCTGTCTCGGACAGTATCAACAAAGGCTTCCGAGTGGCTTTTTATGCCGGTTCTGTGATGGGTTTGACGATGGTGGGATTGGCTGTGATCGGAATGTGCGCCATCTTCTACCTGACCGGCGATCCAGAAGTGATCTTGGGCTTCAGTTTTGGCGCTTCCACACTGGCTCTGCTGGCAAAAGCGGGCGGCGGGATTTACACAAAAACCGCTGATATCGCGGCAGACCTCGTGGGCAAGATCGAAGTTGGTATTCCGGAAGACGATCCGCGTAATCCCGCAGTAGTGGCGGATAATGTGGGTGATAACGTAGGTGACGTAGCAGGGATGGGCGCGGATATCTTTGACAGCTACGTGGCGAGTACTGTCGCGGCGATGCTGCTGGGTGCGGCGATGGCCGGCCCGGACAGCTTGAAGTACACGGTTTTCCCATTGATCTTATGTATTTTAGGCATTTACGCTTCACTGATTGGGATTCAATTTGTGCGTGTGGGTAAGAACGGAAAACCCGGTCCGGCGCTGAATTTTGGCACAGTGATCACGTGCATTATTTTTGGTTCAATGGTGACCGCTCTGGTTCTGTTGGGCGGGTATGACATAAGTACGCTGTGGTCCACTCTGGTTGGATTGATTGTAGGTGTGGTGGTTGGTTTTACGACAGAATATTTCACCTCAGAAGAGTACAAACCAGTCAAAGAGACCGCCAGAGTTTCAAACTCCGGCGCTGCTATCACGATCATCACCGGTTTCAGCTACGGCTTGCTGAGCATTCTCCCCTCTGTGATTGGGATTGTGATTGCGACACTGGTTTCCTATTATGTATCAGAAGCATCTGGTGTGATTTCTGGCATTTACGGAATCGGCATCAGTGCGGTGGGTATGCTTTCAATCAGTGGGATGGTCGTTTCATCGGATGCGTATGGCCCAATCGTGGATAACGCTCGTGGTATCGCGGAAATGGCCGGGATGGAACACTCTGTGATCGAAAAAGCCGATGTGTTAGATTCGGCGGGCAACACTGCTAAAGCGATCACAAAAGGGTTCTCGATCAGCGCAGCCGCGCTGACCGTGCTGGCTCTGTTCGCGGCATACGCTGAGATCATTGAAGCGCGCGGTATTTCGGTTGAGATCAGCCTGCGCAGTCCGTTGGTGATTGCCGGTGTGTTCTTGGGCGCGATGACCCCGCCGATCTTCAGCGCTCTGACGATGCTTTCTGTTACGCATAACGCGTTTGATATGATAGAGGAGATCCGCAGGCAGTTCAAAGAGGAACCCGGCATTCTGGCAGGGAAAGTGCTGCCGAATTATACGAAATGCGTCAGCCTGGCCGCGCATGGCGCGCTATCCTCGCTTGTTTTACCGGCATTTCTGGCGGTAGGCCTACCCCTGCTGGTGGGATTTGTGCTTGGACCGGACGCACTGGGCGGATTCTTGGGTGGAGCGATCTTCACGGGTGTCATCTTCGCGCTTTTGATGTCGAACGCAGGCGGCTTGTGGGATAACGCCAAGAAGTATATCGAAACTGGACAATACGGCGGTGTGGGTTCAGAAGCGCACAAGGCGGGCGTAGTGGGCGATATGGTTGGCGACCCCTTCAAGGATACCGCTGGCCCGTCGTTGAACACACTCATTACTGTGATGTCACTGGTGTCCTCGCTGTTCGCACCGGTGATCGCTGCGTTTCACGTTTTTTAGGAACATTAAGATAATGATAAAATCCTCCGCTTGCGGAGGATTTTATATATAGGGCTTAAAAAGATTTCCAACTCTATAAAACGAGAAATGTGTAAGCATAAAATTATAATAGAGTTATTCAAAGGAGGAGGTTATAGATGATCGTACGCATGTGGCATGGGCGTGTGCTAACCAGCAAGGCACGATCGTATCGAACGTTTCTGAATGAACGAGCGATACCTGACTACCAATCAGTCGAAGGCAATATCAGTGTCTATATTCTGGAACGCGAAGAAGGCGAAATCACTCATTTTATTACTATGACTTTTTGGAAAAACTTAGAAGTGATAAAGGGTTTTGCGGGAGATGATGCGGAGTTAGCAAAATATTATCCCGAAGACAAAGATTATTTACTCGAATTTGAACCACGAGTTGTACATTACGAAGTGGTGGGACAACCTTAGCGTGTGTCGTTTCCTTTAGCTACTACTACACCATTTCAGGAAAACCGCAAAGGTCAATGTAAATATTTTCATCCGGGGTATGATCTTTGTGGTGTGCACTTATCGCGACGACTTGCAGGGAATGCACAATCGTCACTATGGGGGTATTGGAATTAACCAAGCCCATTTCACGGAAGATGATATATGCTAAACTAGTAAATATTTCTTGCGGGAGGGTTGAACAATGACAAATTTTAGTGAAATTCTGGGCACATTACTTAAAGGCTTGCAGGACATTGAGATCATAACTACGCTGGTCAATGTCTTATTAGCAGGGTTCATGTCTTTTCTTATCTATCTGGTTTATGTAAAATATGGCATATCACTTTCAAACCGCAAGCACTTTGGGGGTTCATTTCTGCTGATCACGGTCTGTACATGCCTGATAATTGCGTTGATCAAGTCTTCAATTGCACTGTCTTTAGGTCTTGTAGGTGCATTGTCCATCATCCGCTTCCGAACCGCGATCAAAGAACCCCAGGAACTGACATACATCTTCTTCTGTATAGCAATGGGGTTGGGTTTCGGGGCTAACGAACGGCTGTTGACCTTATCATCCGGATTGTTGGTGCTGATCATTCTGATCCTTATTGGAATCTTCAAAAAGAAAAATATCGAAGAAGTCTACAATATCACTGTTCGGACAAGGAAATTAGGTGTGAATGAAATTGTTTCAATTGTCAGCCAAAATTGCAGTAGAGCGGATTTGAGAAGATTTGACCGCGATGAAAAATCACTTACAGCGCTGCTGTTTGTGGAATTTGATTCCTATTCATGGTTGGAAAAATGTATTGCCGCGATGGAAGAGGCAGACGAAAAAATTGTTGTCAGTTTTGTCGCGGTGCGATCAATAAACTGATTGTTGCTTATAGAATGAAAATTGACCGGACATATTCCAAAGATTCTGATAAAAAATATGGGGGCCAGTTAGGGCGGGTCATATCAAGGACTTTTATGATCACAGTTTTGCTGGGAATCAGTTTCTACATTGGTATGAAGCTGTCTGAACAATTTGGGGATAATTATTTAAGATCCCATTTCTATATCGATATAGATCCAAGAAGCGTAGAAAACAAGGTTGAATTACCATCACAAAATTTTACAGCGGAACTGAATTTAAAGAACGAAACTCATGATAATTATTTAGATATCACCCTCAGCGGGGGGGATGTTTATAAGGTGGAGTTCCTTTTAGAAGATAAAAGTGATTTCATTGTGATCAGTACGGTTGGGAATGGGGAGAGAAACTACCTATATTTTATTCCGGAGCAAATTTCAGGCAAAGGATACGAACAGATACGTGTTTCAGTGATGAAAGGAGATGGAGATTATTGGCTCCAGAATATCAGCACATTTAAAGACCCCAACTTATTAGAATTTCATGATCATGAGATCATTGATTTCGAGATTAAAAAAATGGAAATTGAGATTGGTGAAGAGGAATTGTTAGTAATAAAGGAAAAAAGAACACAAGCGTTGGAACTTGGCATTCTCCTGACCGAAGACGATGATTATGTCCCGGCAGTGATCACCGCAGATGGGAAAACGGATGACATCGAGATTCGACTGAAAGGCGATTGGACAGAGCATTTAAATGGAGAAAAATGGTCTTTTAGGATCAAGATGGACGATGAATGTGTGTGGGGAATGAAGAAATTCTCTATCCATCGGCCTGAAACACGCAAAGGAGCGGCGGAATATCTGATCCATGCATTTTATCGAGATCAGGGAGGTGTTACGCTCAGGTATGAGTTTGTGGATGTGATCATTAATAGCGAATACAAAGGTGTTTACGCCATGGAAGAATTTTTCGATAAGCGGTTGATTGAGAATTCTCAAAGGAGGGAAGGTCCGATTATAAAGCCGAATGAAGATCATCTCTGGGAGCGGTGGGCTTATTACCCATATGGCTATACCACTTATCTTAATTTCACGGAATTCGATGTGTTTGGAACGAATAAGATTTTGGAGAATGCAGCTCTGACGGGAGATGCACAATATGCGATCACTTTACTGAATAAATATATCGCGGATGAAATTGATGCGGATGAGGTTTTTGATCTGGATATCTTTGCCAGATATTTAGCTACTCTGGATGTATTTTCTGCGTGCCATGGCAGCACCTGGCACAACATGCGTTTTTACTATAATCCAATCACCGCAAGGCTTGAACCGATTACTTTTGATGAAGAACCTTTGTTTGGCTTATGCCGATCAGCCAGTAAAAAAGATGAATTTTTAATCAATCCCTTATTTGATAATGAAGAGTTTGTTTCTCTTTACGTGCATTATTTAGAAACATATCTGGAAGTGTATGATGGATTCATACAGGGGGAGCAGGAAGATCTATCAAGGATCGCATATATCTTCAGGCGAGATTGGGTCCCCTATGAGAATATTTCCTCTTCATTAAAAGAGCAGCATGAATACATACGTTCCACTTTGCATGAAGATGAGAGCGATCTTTTTGTGGAACGAACAACAGCAGGCCAGATTGTATTGACCTTCAATAAATTCAGCTATTTGAACAGCCGCATTCAGAAAATTACTTACGATGGGTTTCCCCTGGATATCGATTATTCGGATTATGAAGAAGAAATTAGACTTGATCCTGATAAATTGGATATTGAAATTGATGATCTAGAAAAATTTGAAATTACATACCAGACACTTTACAATGGAAAAACACATAAGAAAAACGCAAAACTTAACCGTGTGGATCTATCATTCTATGTGGCTGGGCATGTGTATGGTTCACCAAATAAGGCAAACTCAGTTGGGCAGGACGAGGTCCATAAACCTTTTGTGGATGCCCTGCCGGCCATTGCCGGTGATGATGAAATTTCATTTGGCATTCTAACTGGAGATACAGTCTATTCTCCTTCGGAGAAAAGCTATGGCAGCCTGATCAGCACTATGGCAGAAACCGGAAAACCCTATTATGTGGTACCGGGAAACCACGATCTGAAAGATCCTGAACTATTCAAGGATTTCTTCGAGAATGAGTATCAAGCGTTCACGATAAATAGAACGTTGTTCATATTATTAACACCGCGCGAGGATTGGAAAATTGATGATGAGCAATTTGAATTCCTGGAGAATATGCTTAAAAACAAGCATGAGGTATCGAATATCTTTGTATTCACACACCAATTATTTTGGCTGGAAAAGAATGATGAAAGATTTCCCGGTGTAACTCCAAACAGTTGGGATAAAAAGAAAAATGAATCGAATTTCTGGGATCAAATAAAGCCCGTATTCAGCAACTTTGAACGCGATGTGTATTTTATCGCTGGTGACGTGGGCGCGTTTGAAGGCAGGAATTCTGTAGTATATGAACGCGATGGCAATCTCCATTTCATCGCATCTGGCATGGGGGGAGGGGCTGCTGATAATTACATTGTCGCAGATGTGTATTCAGATGGTGGTGTGAAATTTGACCTGATCGCATTGAATGGCGATAATCCCGGTGCACTTGGGTCCTTAACGGATTGGTAGGATGAGAAATATTAAAATATGAATGTGAAAAACTTATTCGAGAAATTATTCTTCAAAGACATTCAGGCGGATGATTATCCTTCTTCCCGGAAATCGTTGATGTTGGTTAAAGTGATATGCACGTCAGTGATCGTACTGGTTTTTCTCGGTGGGAGCTTGTTTGTGGTTACTCACGCGATCAGTCATTACAAAGAAGCAAGAGATAACTTTCTGTTAGAACCGGAAAGAATTGAAGATACAGCGGTTGGACTCCGCAAAGCCGTATTTTTTACGAAAGAGGAGGGAGATCCAACCAGTGTGCAGGGGATCCTCGCGTATTTAGAGGGATATGAAAAAGGAAGATTGGAATTGGAAATTGGGAATATCAATGATATTCCTGTCGATTTGGTTTCTATTCAAGATAAAGAAGGCAAGAACATTTATCAATTTGAAGAGAATGCGATCCTGGACCCAAATGACACCATCGAATACCACATCTTTGAATTTTATAACGTGGATGAAAAAATAACAGGAAACAGGCAGGAATTATTTGTGAACTACTCCTATGGGGATGGGGAAATAAAACAAGCCCTTGTATCACCCTTCAGCAGGATTGATGATGAGATTTTTATTAGTACCGATATAAGAATAAAAGATAATATGTCGGGATTCGATTTTATCGCGGAGAATGATGAATATATCTACTTTGTGGGGGACGAAGTTATGATCAGCGAACCCTTATTTATCCCTAGTGGTAAAGAGCTGCGGGTTTTTGCCGGGCAGAAGATCGACTTAACCACGCAGGCTTTTATCGTAACCAGAGCAACGGTTGATTTTGCGGGTGATGAAGCAAAACCGATTAGAGTATTTTCAAGCGATGGTACGGGAAGAGGACTAATTATCTTACAAGCTGGCGGAAGATCAACCGTCTCGCACACTATTTTTGATGGCTTAGATACACCAGTTAGTGGAGTTTGGTCACTAACTGGTGCTGTTACGTTTTATGAATCAGACGTGGATATTCAGCACAGTGGATTTACAAACAATGTGTGTGAAGATGGGTTAAACATCATCCGTTCCGATTTTTCAATTACAAACAGCTATTTCGCTGATTCATTTTCTGATGCCTTCGATGCGGATTTTTGTACGGGTTTGATAATTGATAGTACTTTTTCACGCATTGGGAATGACGCTGTGGATGCTTCTGGTTCTCAATTAGAGATCATTAATGCGAATATGGAATCGATTGGCGATAAAGGCATCAGTGGGGGCGAGCACAGCCAGATCAATATTGAGGGCATCCAAATAATGGATGCGGTTATTGGTATCGCCAGCAAGGATCTTTCACTGATCACTGGTGAGAATATATCTGTATCCAATTCAATGATCGGGATCACACTGTATGAGAAAAAACCCGAATTTGGGCCTGCGTTTGTGGATATAAACAATTTCCACTTAACCGGACAGGTCGATCTGGATTACCTGATCCAGCAAAAATCGATCCTGAAAATTGACGATCAGTTGATCCTGCCACGGTCAGCAGCGAAAGAAAGCTTATTGTTCGAAAAAATGATTGCTGGTGAGCTAATCCAATGAGACGCGAGAATAAATTTGTGTTTCATGAGACGTTATCAGGTTCGATATATTCAGCACTCCTGACCTCGCGGTACTTTTTCTCGGAAATTTTCACAGAAAGACGAGTAAATAATATCTATCTGGACAGTATGACCTTTGATAACTATAAAGACAACCTCAATGGCGTGCAAAACCGTGTCAAACATAGGATCAGATGGTATGGAGAGAATTTGATCGTTGAGAAACCAATTCTAGAATACAAGATCAAACAAGGGGAATTGGGATTTAAAGACTATTACCCGTTGCCTGGTTTTAAGTTCGATGAATCTTTTAATTTTGAAACTTATTTTTCCGGGATTACGGCCAATTCTCGGGCACAATCACCAGAAAATATATTAATGCACAGCGATCTCAGTATTGAAATTCCCACACTGTACAACACTTACCGGAGGCGTTATTTCTTGTCTGGTGATGGAAAATATCGAATAACCCTTGATACCGGTATCCTCTATAAAAGATTTGGTGGGAAGTTTAATAACGCTTTTTCGTTTTCAGAGGATAATATTGTGCTTGAACTGAAGTATGAAAATGAGGATACTTCAAGGGCTTCTCTGATCATGCAGAATCTGGGTCTTCGAATTTCACGTAATTCAAAATATGTCGTTGGTATAAAAGGCATTTACTTCAACGATTTTGATTAAAGCATCTTTGCAATATAAAAACAACTGATGCGTATGTGCCTAATTCTCCTTATGGTCATGATGGGCGCTGGCGTTGGATGCTTTTTGATATGGATTTTGGGTTTGGCCTCCAGGGATATGGAGGGGGGTATGAACATAACACGCTTGAGCTTGCACAAATGGAAGGGTGGAGTGGTTTCATGTTCAGATCTTTGTTGGAGAATAAGGCATTCAGAATTAAATTTATTAATCGTTTCGCTGACCACATGAATTCAATCTTCAAAACAGGCCAGGTGGTTTTCATCATCGACCAACATCAGGCAGTACTGTACCCGGAAATGAGAGAGTTTTTTATGCGCTGGGATTCCCGGGAAGATTTACTGGAAAAATGGGAAGAAGAGGTTGATGTCATGCGAATGTTTGCCAAGAAACGGCCTGAATTTGTCAAACAGCATATCATGGATCAATTTGACATAATCAGAACAGTGGTCCTAACAGTGAACACTGATGAAGAAAAAGGACATATAAAATCAACTCTATTGATATAACGCAAAATTTGCTTGGAGTGGGATTTATTTTAAAGGTGTTCCGTTGACCACCACAGCGGTTCCCAAACCCGGTTATCGATTCTTGGGCTGGGAAGGAGTTGACCGAGAAGGGTTGGAAATCCAAATCAAATTACATGAAGATTTAAATTTGACAGTTATTTTTCTTGAGGAGTAAAAATAGTTTGAAAAATATAAGTTGTTGAACGAATATTAGTATCTCTGATTTCGTGTACCACACACGGGTGCGCGAAAAGATTTTGAAAAAAAGACCGTAAAAACAATCAATGCACTCACGCCAATACGGCCAGATATAATGTCTAGAGAACTTTGTTTGGCAATCGTTGTGGGATAAACTTACCTTCTTTTTATCACCGTGCTAATTTTAAGCTCTTCTTTGTTGATAATCCGTTGAATATTGCCGCGATGCAGGTAAAAAACGAGAATGGTCAGGCAAATGCTCATGAGGGTGAAGACAATTGGATACCCTGAAATAAATGTCACAATTGGCAGCGTGATAAAAGTTGTGAACGAACCAATAACAATGTAATCAGCCAGCAGCGCAGGAATAACTACCAGAAGCAAAAAAAACATTCCCAGTTTCCAGTTCAAGCCAAGCATCATTCCGATCAGAGTGGCTACGCCTTTTCCTCCTCGAAATTTCAAATAAAAAGGAAAGATGTGTCCAATAATTGCCATCATGCCGGAGAGATAGGCTAAATCAGGATTGCCGGGAAAAATCCACTTTGCGACTAAAACAGCCAGGAGACCTTTAAGAACATCCACTGAGGCGACAATGAATCCGTATTTCCACCCCATAATGGCTGTGATATTTGAGGCTCCCGCATTACCAGAACCGTGTTCGCGAATATCCATTTTCCCAACCATCTTGCTGAGGAAGTATGCAGATTGGATACATCCGAAAGCATATCCGATAAGAACGGTGATAATTATTTGTGTAACCATTAATTTTCTCCTTTTTGACATATTAGTGTACCCTTTGCCATTCGTGGCGCATAGGGCGATTTCTCATACAAGATTGTGCACTCAGAATGAAAAGGGGTTGGGAGGTTTTGATTGGTATTCGATATGATTTGATAGTTTTACAAAGCATTTTAGGGTAGGATTGCGGGTTAATGGTCACAACGGAGTTCGAAAAATGAGAAAAAAATTGTTATTAACTGCGCTTTTCCTGGGAATTGCTTTTGACATTCTTTTCTGGAAGAAAGCCCCAGGGATTTCTTTTTTCATCTTCATTGCATTATGTTTGGCGGCCGGGTACCTGCTGCTGCAGGCACAACACATTTACTCTGCAAGGAAGAATCTTTTTCTGCTTGTGCCAATCATTTTCTTTTCTGTGATGACTTTCACCCGTTCAGATCCGTTTACATCATTTCTGAATTACACGCTCACTTTGTTTTCTGCGGCTGTTTTGGTGATGACTTACCGCAGCGGCCTATGGATCTTGTATGGTCTGAGTGATTACGTGGCGAATACGTTTCATTTAATTGGCAGTATGCTTTCCCTTGGATGGGCACAAATAACACACACGGGTTCTCAGCAGAAGATAAATAATGGAAGAAAGTACATAAATAATATCTGGCCGGTCGTGCGTGGCCTGCTTTTGGCGATTCCCATATTATTGGTTTTTACCGTTCTTTTTTCTTCGGCAGATCTAATATTTGCACAAAGGATTGATGACTTCTTAGTTTATCTGAACCCCGAAAAACTGGCTGAAATCATTTTCAGAGGATCTTACATCCTTGTCATCGCATATTTTCTGATTGGAATTATTGGGCATGCTGAAGGCAGGAGCCAAAATAAAAAACTGATCGGGTTAGATAAACCCACAGTGGCGCCTTTTTTGGGCTTTACAGAAGCATCGATCATATTGGGGAGTGTGCTGCTCCTTTTCAGCGCTTTTGTGATCATTCAGTTCCAGTATTTCTTTTCTGGACAAGCAAACATCATTATTGAAGGGTTCACATATTCCGAATACGCGCGGCGCGGATTTGGCGAGCTGGTGTCTGTAGCTGTTTTCAGTTTGATGCTCTTGCGCAGCCTGAGCACGATCACGAAACGCGAATCCAATAAACAGAAGAAAAACTTTTCCGGATTGGTTGTTGGGCTTGTTTTCTTGGTAATAATCATATTGGCATCTTCGTATCAGCGGCTTTTCCTGTATGAGTCAGCGTACGGCTTTTCGCAATTACGCACATATTCACATGTGTTTATGATCTGGTTGGGTATTCTTTTGATTGCTGTGGTTGCAATAGAAATTTTTAAGCGCCAACGTGCTTTTGCAAATATTGCTTTGCTCGTACTGATGGGATTTACTGTATCTCTCAATACTCTTAACGTGGATAGTTTTATTGTGCGCCAGAATATCAATCGGGCGGTTAAGGGTAAGGAGTTGGATGCCTCTTACCTTTCGACACTCACAAGTGATGCGGTACCCACATTGGTAAAAGCCTATTCTTCATCAAACCTCCCATCAAAGATCAAAGATGGGGTTGGCGCTGCCATTGTTTGTTACGAAGCATCCAATGAAACTGATGATTCACAGGCACAATCCTGGCAATCGTTCCATTTATCGGATTGGAATGCAGCACGCGAATTGGAAGCGGTTCAGGAAAGTTTAGAAAACTATCGGATTCAAGATGATGACTGGCCAATAGTTGTTATTAGCCCAAATGGAACGGAATATCCATGCCATAATTTCTTGTTTTTTGATTGAGGCCTGTGAACTTAAAATAGGTAGAGGTATTGGGTTAATAGGGTGAAGGAAAGGGGTAGGCCTTATTAAGAAGAAGATTGCCGTACACCGCTTTGCGTAGTTCTCAATGACAAATATCTGAGGGAGTGCTTCCCGATTGCTGTACTCTGGATGATAGAAGTGAATAGGGTGCGTTACTTACGCACCCTATGGTAAAGCAGTCATGGTATTGTTTTAAATCTACATCAGGTTCTTATGTTTTTCGGCGATAGAAGCGGCCAGCTTGTCCAGGGCTTTGAAGTCTTCTGCTTTAGGGTATCCTTTGATCACGACTGGATCAAGTATCTCTACATTCAAGTTGGGGATCATGCCTGCCAGCTGCTCTACCATGATACCGCCCCACCCGAAGGATCCGACGATCGAGACGAACTTTGCCTTGGGACGCAGGGCGTTTGCCAGATAGGCAGCGTACACCACATTTGGATGCGCTCCGCCCAGGACGGTGGGTGATCCGATCACAATGGTTGCGGCGTCTACCAGTGAGATGGCCAGCTCTCCAATATCGGTGACGGTCAGATTGAACAATTTAACCATTACTCCATTATCGATCAGGGCATCCACCAGATGTTCTACCATCTCGCGGGTGCTGCCGTGCATTGAGATGTAGGGCAGTACGACGATATTCTTCGGTTCGCCAAATACCCAATCGTGATAGGCTTCTAAAATGAATTCCGGCCGGTCATATATCGGGCCGTGACTGGGGGCGATTAGGGAAAAATCGTATTCCTGAATCTTTTTCAGGTTCCTCTTAATCATCTTGCTGAACGGCATCATAATTTCCGCGTAATAGCGCTTGGCTGCTTCGTAAACCAGACCTTCGTCTTTGGCATATAATTCGGTAGAGGCCAGATGAGAACCTAAAAAGTCACAGGAGAAGAGAATCTTGTCTTCCTGCAAATAGGTCAGCATCGTTTCGGGCCAGTGAACCCAAGGGGCGTGGATGAATTTGAGTGTCCTGTCACCGAGTGAAAGCGTTGCGCCGTCATCAACAGTGAGAAAACGGTCTTCAGGCGCTAATTCGAAATCCAGCAGCATGTTCTTGCATTTAGGCGTGCATACAATTTGCGCCTGAGGGTGCTGCACTAGAATTTGCGGGAGCGTGCCTGAATGATCCTGCTCAGCGTGATTTGCGATGATGTAATCAATGTGCTCAACACCCAGATGCTTCAAGCGGTTGAGCAGAATATGCGACATTTCAGGTTCAACAGTATCTATCAGCGCTGTCTTATCGCTCCCCTGGATCAGATAGGCGTTATAGCTGGTGCCATCCGGCAGGGGGATAAGGTCGTCGAACATACGTCGATCCCAGTCAACAGCTCCTACCCAGTAAATGCCGTCTTTTATCTTGCGTGGTTTCATGTTTTTACCTCATTATCAATCTTGCCTAAGTATAACTAAGAAAGTTTGCTTGGGGTAGTCTTTTTCTTAAAAACGCCTGGTTTAAAGCCAATAATTACAAACTGTGCTGCATGGGGAGTTTGCAATCTCCCAAGTGTGAATTTTGTGACTGTGCACATGAGATACCGGGTGTTGGGCTGGGGAGGCGCGAATCCAATTTACGGGTTTTGCGATTATTTTTTCCGGGACGACAAAGATTGTTTGCCACACCGACGCGGAAAGTTGAGACGGATTTCATGAAGAATAGAATATTAATAGTAAAATTCGTTCTGTTTGCTTGACAAAAATATTTAATAAGGGATGCGAATGACAAAATTCTTGTTGGTGCGACATGGAGTTACTGATTGGATCGAGAAAGAACTTCTGCACGGCATTTCTGATATTCCACTTAGTGAATACGGAAAAAAGCAGGCCAAATTAACAGCAGAAACTTTTAAAGAAATAAAGGTGGACCGTCTGTATTCCAGCTCACTTTCCAGAGCTATGCAAACAGCAGAGGAGATCAGTAAGGTTACTTCACTCGAAATTAAGTCCGTTGATGGGTTGAGGGAAATGGATTTTGGCTGGATGGAAGGAAAGCGTGATTATTGGCCTGTGGTAAAGGGAAAAAAGATCTTGGTTTTTGTCTACACAATTTCCAGAATGATCAGTGGATTTCTCTCTGGTGACCGGTATGGTAAGTTCAGAGGCCAGGTGGTGAATGCCTGGAAAAAGATTGTTGCGGAAAACCCAAATGGAACAGTTGCTGTTGTTGCTCACTCCTTTGTTCTTCGGAATATTTTGACATATGAGTTTGGCGGTAATCCTGTTTTTACACCAAAGTTTATACTCACCACTTGCAGTGTGAGTGAGATCGAGCGCGATAAGGATGGAATAATGAAGTTGATTGAAGTAAGCCGTGATTCACATCTTCCTAAAGAGATTGACCTGTGACCATAAAAGCGTTAATTTGGGACATGGAAGGTGTTTTGATGCTGACGGATGAAAGCAATATCCCTTTGACGGTTGCAAAAACACTAAATACTCCGTATGAAAAAGTTCGGGAGATTTATTTTGGTGATACCAATGACAAAGTGGATTTGGGCGAGATTACGATGGACCAATTCAATAACTATGTGCTGGATACTCTCCAGATTTCCAGAGATAAAAAGCACCTTCTTGAAGAGGTGTTTTATGAGAGAGCGTACATTGACAAGGATCTTCTAAAACAAATCGTGGAAATGAGCAGGGAGTATAAGATAGGATTGCTTTCCAATTACTCAAATGACCTGCGGCCGAGGATCGAGAAAGAATGGGCGATTGGCAGCGTGTTCGACGAGATCATTATCTCCTGCGAGGTTGGTATCATCAAACCTGATCCGGCGATATTTAACTTAATGCTTGGCCGCCTGGGCGTCAAAGCGGATGAATCCGTGTTCATTGATGATCGGATAAAAAACATTGATG
>Ga0255393_10022_pt1 | contig 24579 bp, 25 predicted proteins | sample ANMaggSeSYBR01C8_FD_182122 | JGI IMG/M metagenome (GOLD analysis project Ga0255393, IMG submission 182122) | Sediment cell enrichment communities from methane seep in Santa Monica Basin, California, United Staets - ANME aggregate JGI... | ecosystem: Environmental > Aquatic > Marine > Cold seeps >... | reverse complement strand
ACTATTTTAGGGGAGCCTTACCCGTCCATTGCGTCCACACAGTACACAATGCTATGCGTAAACTGTCCATTGTGTCCATTGTTTCCACCCTGTTTCATCCCAATTGCACCCAAATTGCACCGGGAAAGGCGACTCACAAATTATAATAATCCCAATTTTCATCAAAATACTTATGGTAAAATCCAAACATCAGGCTATTAGGAACCTTCCTTCTTCCTAAATGGTTATCCATTAATTCTAGGGTCTTAAATTTCCTGATTTTGCATAGATGGTGAGAAGCTAATGATTAATTAGTAACTTGCCATCATACTTATAAAAGGAGGGAATTAATGAGTATTAATAATTACAAGAACCTTGAGATAAATAAGATCTTATTAGAGAGGAAAAATAAGATCATTATTAATGATAAAAGCTCTACTGATATCGATAATACGCAGATTTTATTAACCATAAGTAAGAATATAGAGGATCTCGGATTCCTTTTTACTAAAGAATTATTTAATACCCTTTGTCACCAAAAGAAAAAGAATTTAGAAATTCTATATGCCCAAATGGTTCCTGTATTAAAGAAGATGGTGGGCGCTCATGTTGCACACAAACCCTTCTATAAAAATTTCCCTCAAGAAATGATTTCATTATCTGATCTTGATATATACTTAAATGCAATTATTCATTATTGGACAAATGGACGTTGGGCGCCGGAGTATGCCCCCCAACTACGTTTTCCGTTAGAGAACAATTTATATCTCATTAAGCAGATTAATATTGGGTCATTTTCCGACTTTCATCAAATATTTATTGAAATGCTGAAGTCAAAGGGCAGCTTGTCAAGTAGTGATCAAGCGTTACTGGGATGGTATATTGAGAAATCAAATCCAAGTGATCTTATTGAACAACTACCAGAATCAATTCCTTCGAAGGAAACGCTTAGCTTGGTTTTAAGTAAAATATGGGAATTTCATCCTCAGGTTTATGTTCTGGTTTCGAAATTCATCAAAACAGCCACTGATATTTTACGGTTAGTGACTTCACTATCTGAAGGTGATATTTCTTTAGCAAGTAATACGGTTTTTAGAAACTTTTCACGACTGGAACGGCGCTCGATCTTATCATTGTTAAATGAATGCAAAAATATTGAAGAAGATATGTGGAGATATCCTGGAAAGTGGATTCGTATTGGAGAGAAATTGCATCCTGGTGATTATTCTGAAAAATTCCCAATTGCATTTCAAGCTTTCCAGAAAATCCGAAATGGAATAAAAGTAAGCACTTTTAATTCGCGGATAGAAAACAGGCTCAAGGATAAAGATATAATAAACGTTTTAATACTTTTAGAAAAACGTCCGGGTGAACTTGCCCGTAGGTTAGATCACCTTTTACGTTTATTCCCGGATTCTTCAGATGAGATTGTGCATTCTTTTTCTTTAGGTGTTTCTCAGATATCGTCACCCCTATTACTACAACTGAGTGCACATTTTCTACACCGTGACAGGGAAAAACCAACGCGATCTTTTTTCCCAAAAGGAAACATTGCAAAAATACAGGTAGTAGAAAAAGCAATTCTCCCTTTATCTAAAAAGATATGTCAAGATGTTGTTTCTATTTGTGATAATGAGCTCATCAGGCGATTTCATGAAAAACCAGATTTGGGTAGAGTATATATTGCCCCAGAATTGAAGGAGATCATTGTTCCTTTGGCTCAACGTTCTTCAAGCCAATCATTAAAAACTTATGCCCGAGGATCTCAATTTACCGTAGATGGAAAGACAAATACTATTCGCGCATTTATACATTGGAAAAATATTCTAGGTACTAGTACGGATGTTGATCTGTCGTTAGGGCTTTATAATCCAGATTGGGATTTTGTTGAACATATTTCGTACACCAATATAAGATCGGAAAAGTTCGAGGGTGTGTATCATAGCGGGGATATTGTTACTGCCCCAGATGGTGCAAGCGAATTTATTGATATGAATCTTATAGTTCTTCGAGAGAAGAATATCCGATATGCTGTATTTAACATCTATGTCTACTCTGGGCAGGGTTTTAACGAAATCCCGGAATGTTTCTTCGGGTGGATGGAAAGAGAAAAACCAGAGTCGGGAGAAATCTTTGAACCAAAAGCTGTTGCCAATAAAATCGATCTTGCCTCCCCTACAACTATCTGTCTTCCAGTTCTGATCGATCTGTTTAAGATGAAAGTTTATTGGTTGGATATTTCGCTAAAATCAAATCCCAATTGGGTGAATAATATTGAAGCAAATAGAAATAATGTTGTTCTCATTTCAAAAGCAATGATTGAATTGGTTAAACCGAATTTATTCGATTTGTTTTCGTTACATGGAAAAGCCCGCGGTACGCTTGTTGATTCCCCTGAAGAAGCCCAGGTAAGATTTGGGATTAACGAATCCGATGATGTTAATCCCTTCCAGGTGGAAACAATACTCTCGGAATACTTATAAAATAGATAGTAAGATCAGTGTTTTGCATAAATATGCTTCATTATTAGTTCTTTAATTTTTATTTCCATTGTTATAGAATTCCATCGCTCTCATAACTGAAAAAATGCGACTGGGAGCCCATGGTCCGCAACGCCAGAGCGTAGCGAACCCGTAAGGGCTTGGGCTTGCGGAATAATGGGCTGGCGCTAAAATGACAAGAAGAGAGCGGAAAAATCTTTTATTTTTGATTCCCCAGCTCTGTAGATATTTCGTTTCTTAAACGATTGTTATGCCTAATTGAAAGGGGGAAAATCGATTGATGTATTCATCCAGATGCCCCCAATTTTTCCAATTGATATTGACGTGACTGGTTCACGTCTTTTTCATTGCTCCTGATCGTTTCTGTATTTCTCTTCAACCACCCTATTAGCATTTTCATCTCAATCTGGGATGAGGTTTTTGCAATCTTAGCCACTTCACACTTTGTAAAGTCATCCGGGCTCGCGCCGTTTCTCTCACCAACTTGACAAAGTGTTTGCGAAAGTGGCTTTTTATCATCACCCACAAATCACCCTCCTTATCCCCCCATAATCCCCTGAAAATTTTCAAAATTGTCACCTTTTGTCACTTTTTGTCACCCTAAAATAGAAACATGACGTAGCGGGGCTCACAAGCCTCCTATGGAGATTTGTGAGGTCTATTAAGATTGTCCATCAACGTATGACGATTTTAAAAGAAGAGATGACGCACCGGGGTTTCAGACGACCTAAATGGTCGTTTGAAATAGGATCTAATGTTCGCTAACAACAGATGCCTGGTAAAAAAAGAGAGATGACGCATCGGGGCTCACCATTCACTAGTGGTGAGTGGTGAGTAATCTTTTACCTCAGAAGCAAATGTACCATGTTAATAACAAACTTGACGCACCGGCCTGCAAGTTTGCCAGTGGCAAGCTTTTAGTAAAAACAAGTGGTGAGTAATCTTTTATCTCAGAAGCAAATGTACTATGTTAATAACAAACATGACGCACCGGGGCTTCCGACTATCCTGTGGATAGTTGGAAGGTATTCTGGGATTAGCTAACAATGGTTGCTTTGTTAAAAAGAATGATGACGCACCAGGGAATCGAACCCTGAACCTACTGATTAAGAGTCAGTTGCTCTGCCAATTGAGCTAGTGCGCCAGGTTATGCGGGAATTATATCGTATCTCATCCCCCTGTCAATCGGGGCAAAAAAAGCGGCGCATGAATCCGCGCCGCTCGTCATTTTCAATCCTTCTAAGGTGTACAGTTAACAGTGAATTCTTTCTTTCCAAACAGCTGATGGTTAGGGCTGTCAATATACAGCCTCGCCCATTTCGCGCCAGAACTGGTCACGTTCATCGTATAGTCCACGATCTTCGCTTCTGCTGCACCAAAGGTAACTGACTGCGTCGCCGACTGCCCGCCCTCGCTGTCTGTCCAATAATATGTCACCTGTCCGGCAGCGCTCGTTGTGATTTCTCCTTTGACCGCCACATCCCCCGGGCATCCCATATCGATCGTCTCGTGCGGCATATAGTAAGTCACACTCGTCACCTGGAAAAACACCGTCTTCGTCTTCACCCTCACATACACCTGTCCAAACTGCTCATCATCATCTGCCTGCAGTTTCCAGTAGCCAGTGTATGTCCCAGGATCCGTCGGCGCGGTCAGATCAACCGAAATGGTCACCTGCGCGTTCGGCGCTACCGTGCCCACCAGGTTAACCGATGCCGACCCACTCATCGCGTCGCCCGTCGCAAACACCAGCTTATAATCAGTGTTCCATGTGCATGTGCCGGTATTCTTAAATGTCCAACTCTTCGTAAATACCTCTCCGCTCCCAAACTCCGTATCATCCGGGATCGTCTCACTCACAAACTGCGCCTTATTACACGGCAGCGGCGTTTGAGTTGGCGGTAATTGCACAGCCGGCTGGGTATAAGTAGGAAGAGGGGTCAATGTAGGCAGCCCCGCGGGAGGAGTGTCTGGCTGTGTCTCCTGAGGTTTTGGCTGCGCATTCAATGCCTGCACAGTCTCTGCCACAGCGGTCGACAGCGCATTCGGGTCCTGCTCGTTTGGGCTGCTGATCAGCGGAAAATTACACGCAGAGAGCATCAGCGCAGCAATTAGCGCCACAGCAGAACCTGTCTTTTTAGCCATATGTACCTCCAGTTTCCTAGTGCCTTTAGTATTAACACATAAATTATAGGTGCTTTTCTGCTATCTAACAAACTCCGTGCATCTGCTGTCCCAACCCAAAATGGGCTGGCATTGATGCCAGCCCACATGATTTGACTTTATTTGGAAGATACTACTCGACGACGATCTGCACCCACATCGGACCGATATCCGCGCCGTCAGCGGTCTGCAATACCCAGTATCCGCGGTAAGTGCCCACTGTAGATGGTGCAGTTAAGCTCAGCACAATCTCGACTTCCCCATTGGGTTTTACTTCCACACCAATCGCTTTCGCGTCAGGGCCATTCATCTTGTCCCCGCTTTCAAAAGCGAGTTTATATTCAGCGCTCCAGGTGCAGTAGCCCACATTGCGTAACGTCCATCCTTTATCAAAGGCCGTTCCCGGGGCATATTTGGTGTTATCCGGTACAGTCTCATATATAAATTGAGCGGAGTTGCACAGCACCTTCGTGGGTTCCGGTTCTTCAGTAGTTTCCGTGTCTTCAGTAGCAGCCGGTTCAGCGGTCAGTAGTGGCATGGGCGTGCTTGTCGGAAGCAGCGCCAGCGTCGGCACAACTACTTCCTCCTCCACCTCATACGCAGCAACAGTCTCCGCGACAGCGTTCTCAATTTTTTCCGGGTCATCGAATGCGAGCGGAAAATTGCATGCGCTCAAAGCAAGTGACAACATCAACACAACCACAAGAACTTTTTTCTTATCCATAGCTTCCTCCAATTAATTCCTTTTTTCTATTATATACATAGAATTTCTTATTATTAGGTGCAATTATTGTGCCATGCTCGTTGTTTATCTACCGGTTTCTACATATGTTCATTCATTTGACGTCTAATCCACATCGTATTTCACATCTATATTCATCATGATGAAAATAGGCATATCTTCATCCAATCTATTGAATATGTGTATAAAAAAGCATATCGCGAATACATCTATGCAAGTAGTTTCAAATGAAATTTTTTAGGTATAATGACTGAACTACTGAAAAAAGAGGGTATGTATTGAAAACCACGATCATTATTCCAACCTACAACGAAGCTGAAAATCTGCCGAAGTTACTCACCGCGCTCTTTGACCTGCCGATGGCTGATCTCAACGTATTAGTTGTGGATGATAACAGCAGTGATGGCACCGGGCAGATCGCTGATGAATTCGCGCGTGCCAACCCAACACACATATCTGTCATCCACCGTGCCGGAAAGCTCGGTCTTGGCAGCGCTTATATTCGAGGGTTCACGGAGCTGCTCAAGGGTGATTCGGATGCCATCGGCCAGATGGACGCAGACCTTTCGCATGCTCCCAAAAAAGTGCTCGAGCTGGCTGCCGCCTTGGAAACCTGTGATGTGGCTGTTGGCTCCCGCTATGTGCCCGGGGGCAGCCTCGATAAGGACTGGCCCTTCTGGCGCAAGTGGCTGTCCACATTCGGGAATTTCTACGCCCGTACCATCTTACACCTCCCTATCCGAGATACAACTGGCGGTTTTCGCTTATGGCGCAGAGAAACCTTGGCCGCATTGCCATTAGAACAAGTGCGCTCAAATGGATATGTCTTTCAAGTAGAAATGGCATACGCTGCCCACAAACTTGGCTTTCAATTCAAGGAGATTCCCATCTATTTCGCAGAGCGACGCTGGGGAAAATCTAAGATGTCTTTCAAAATTCAAATCGAAGCCGCCCTGCGGGTATGGGCACTCCTACGCCAATACCGCGGCCTGAAACCGCTTTCTAAATAACCATTCAAGCCTAATCTTTCAACATATCCTCATAGGCGCTTGTCAAGCGTTTCCATTCTTCAATGGTCAGCATTTGAGCACGGCGTTTTGGATCAATGGCCGCCTGCGACAATAGAAGTCCTGATTTCTCTTTATTCAGCTCGGGCGCTCCTGCCAGCGAATTATGCAGCATCTTGCGTTTCTGCGTAAAAGCCGCTTTCGCCAATCTAAAAAAATAACTCAACTGCGCATATGGGATCATGGGCTGGTCATATAGATCTACAACCAAGACAGCGGAATCCACCTTAGGCACAGGATAGAATGCCCCGGCAGGTATGCGGGCGGCGATCTTTGGAGAACCATACACCTGCACGCTCAACGCCAGCAAACTTAATGCACCCGCTTCCGCGCAAATCCGCTGTGCCACTTCCTGTTGAATCATCAGCACGATCATGCTCGGCTTAACCGTGCATTCAAGCAGATACCGGATCAGCGCCGACGTGATGTAATAGGGAATATTCGCGGCCACCACATATCCGGGAACATCCATCAAATCACTCACTGGAAGTTCCAGAATATCCCCTTGAACGATCCGCACATTCATAAACTCATGCGTGACTTTCTTTAAGATGGGAATCAACTGCCGATCTATCTCAACAGCGGTCACCTCGTGAGCGGCCGCGGCCAGATGACGGGTGAGATTTCCTAATCCAGCGCCGATCTCCAGCACATCTGTATTTTTATCAATGCGGGCAGCTTCCGCTATCTTTGCCAGGCAGGCTTCATCGATCAAAAAATTTTGTCCCAGCCCTTTTTTAGGCTTGATGCCGTAATCACGCATCAGAGAAGATACAGCCAATGGCTCAAATATCACGGCAGTTCACCGGTAAAATTCTCCGGTACTGGCGGTAAAAAATACACGGTTTCCGTCCGGCTCCACCCCACATACTGATCCGTTGGGATGAACACATCGATCCACGGCTTACCAACACACCCCGGGCAAACATCCAGGACAGTCCCAACTCCATACCCCGGCACGTAAATACTGGAACCTTTCAGGATCGAATACCATTCCGTCGTGACAGCAATCACTCCATAATACGGCCACACACCACTGGCAGTTGGACTGCCGGTATCTAAATACGATGTGATGTAAACTTCCATAGCCAACCAATAGTCCACTGAACCCTCTGAAGAATCAAAGGTCTGAACAAACACATTTCCGCCGTAGGCAATGCGCTGAGTAACCGGCGCTTTAGATACCCATTCCGCTAAAATCGTTCGTGACATCTCTTCCCCATCTTCGTAACGCACACGCACTGTAGCAGATTGCACACCGTTTTCGCCCGCCTGCAGAAGCTGCTCATCACCCACATTCATTTGCGAATCAGATACACGTTCCTCTGAATAAGGAATAATTGTCTCCTCCGTCAGTACTTCTTCCCTCACACGGACAATGCGGATTATTCTATCTTCTGGTATCGGCTGTTCTGCCGATGGAACCGAGTAATCCATGAATTGGAGCGGTACGCCTGCTTCCGCCAGCGCTGACCCAACAATCACAGAAGAAACCGGCACTTCGACCTCATCCCCAGCAAACTGGATCCGCACAGGTTGGCTGCGAAGCAGAGTGGCTGTTACTGCTTGATTCAATGGAGTGCTCAGCGGAAGGGAAAGGTCATCGCTTGCTTTCAGAAAGATACCTTGTTTCCACAGTGCTTCTCCCAACGTTTCTGCGCCAGAATAAAACTGAATGCTTTCATTGGCAGTTTGTATCGTGATCGGGACCGCAGGTTTGAACAGCAGGTGCTGTCCATTCTTAGCAGGCAGCCTGAAATCATACGGAATATGAATGCCGCCGTATCGTACACTGTCATTCGGAAAAATATGAATTCCAGCTTCAAGCAGCCAGTTAGCTGCCAGGGGGCTTTCAACCATCACAGTCACAGCCTCATCTCCTCCATCCAGCCAAATTTCCGCGTTGATTGGTTCTCGAGAGAGGAAAAAGCTTAGAACGGTCAACAGTATTCCAACCATAAATAATCCAGCCGAGAGCTGTTTTCCGAAGCGTTTAATCAGTTCCATTTTGGAGAGATTTTATCAGAAAAAGAAAAACCCCGTAAACGGGGTTTTTATGCCGAGAGACAGAATCGAACTGACGACACCGCGATTTTCAGTCGCGTGCTCTACCAACTGAGCTATCTCGGCGTAAAGCAACGCAATTCTACACGTTTGCCAATACATTGTCAAGCAAACCTTAAAAATTTGACATCATCCATCCCCAAAGCTACAATGAATGCACAATGGGCAAAATTCAACTGCATCAGGACCAATTCATTATCGGATTAACTGGCAATATTGGTACAGGAAAAAGCATTGTTCGTAAAATGCTCCAACATTTAGGCGCATATGGAATTGACGCAGATATTCTTGCCCATGAAGCTCTAAAACCCAATAGCCCTGCTCACGACCAGATTATTCGCCGCTATGGCGCCTCGATATTGGACACCCGTGGGGCAGTTGACCGCTCAAAACTTGCACGCATAGTATTCAACGATAAGAAAGCACTTATTGATCTAGAAAATATCCTGCACCCGCTAATTACAACTGCAGCAGTGAATATGATCCATCACACCCGCTTACCCATCATTGTTATTGAAGCAATTAAATTGCTCGAATCTGACCTTGCGGGATTATGCGACAGCATCTGGGTCATAGCTGCTCAAAAACAAGTTATTTTTGAGCGTCTCTCACATGAGAGGAGAATGAATCATACAGAAATCCAAAAACGCCTATCCCACCAATCAACTCCCGAGAATAAGAGGCGACAATCTGACGTGGTGATAGATAACAGCGGTGATGTGTATAAAACTTGGCAGCAGGTTACCAAAGCGTGGGATCAAACAAAGCTAAAGAACCAAAATTTTTCTGTTTGCATTAATACATCATCCAATTTACTCGCATTTTTAAAAGATTTTCTGATCACACCTTTTTCAAGTAATTTTTCTGCAGTTGAAGAAGTTATTTTCACAGGTAACCAACCCGGCAAAACCATTAAATGGTTGGGGATCAATTCAAATATCCCTCACATTCATAAGAATTATTTACAGCAAGATTTCATACGGCTGGTATGCCAATATTTTTTCTTTGCAATCCCAAGCCCACTTACAAGTGAAAATGTCACCACTTGGGACCTATCCCAATTTACGCTAACCTTGTTAGGGCACAATTTTCCTCATTCAGACATCGTCACTAATGATTTCAAAAAAACAGTTACATTAATCGAAGAATTTGGTCTCATGCACGCAACCCGGCAGATTATATTCCCAATTGAAGATCATTTAAAGGAAAGGGAGTCTTTTATTAGGGAGCGCGGTTATAAGAGTATTCTTTCACAAGATGCAGATATTTCATATTGGAACAAGGCAGGGTACAATCTATATCAGAAGAAAATAGGCAATGGTTTCGATCTGTTAAGCAAACAAATGTGAGCAGCTAGTTTTATGAGTGATTCTTTTTCTGAGATTTTATTCCTTATCCAGCGAGTTAGCTGGTTAACTATTATTGACCTGATGTTGGTCAGTATAATCTTTTACGTGCTCTTGATCGTTCTGCGCGAGACACAAGCGCGTACACTGTTGCGCGGTGTGATTTTCCTGGTCATCATGATTAGCTTGCTGACTACATTGGTCAATCTTCCCGCTTTTTCCTGGTTAGTCAACACAACACTTCCTGCACTCTTAGTCGCCATCCCTGTTATTTTCCAGCCTGAATTACGGCGCGGTTTGGAGCGTATTGGACGTGCCGGTTCCAGCACATTCACACTGCGCGGTTCAACTACAAACCTGGAAGTTATCAGAAGTATGATCAAGGACGTAGTGAGAGCGGCTTCTCGTTTATCAGCTTTCCGACAGGGCGCATTAATCATTCTCCAAAGAAGGGATGATCTATACGAATACGAAAACACCGGTGTCAAAATAGGAGCCCGAGTTTCTGCTGAGCTGCTGCTGCAGATCTTCTACCCCAACACACCGCTGCATGATGGAGCAGCCATTATTGCAGAAGATCAAATTACTGCCGCTGCCTGCATCATGCCCCTGTCAGCCAGTGGTGTACTCAATAACTCTCCTGAAAGACAAATGGGACTTCGCCACCGGGCCGCTTTAGGCATCTCCGAAACAACAGACGCGATCGCCGTCGTCGTATCCGAAGAAACCGGCGCAATTTCGCTGGCTCACCGCGGTCGAATTCTCCGCCGCATCAGTGCAGATAAACTGGAAAATGTGCTCATTGCATTCTACAAACAGCAAGCAGAAATCCAGGAACGAACAAATATTATGCATTGGGTTAATAAAGTTATCCACTTGCGAGATAAACAGGAATGAAAAAATCACCCATTTTTGAACGATTCACCAAGAACCTGCCTTCGTTGGTCAGTGCCGTGGCATTGGCTGTTGTAGTATGGGTGCTTGCTGTCACCAGCACAGATCCTGTTGAAAAACGAAACTTTGGACGAGCTGTGCCTATCGAGCTTTTTGGCCTTGACCCTTCACTGGTGATTACCAGCGAAATGCCGGAAGAGATCACGCTAACACTCAGCGCGCCTGTCTCCACCTGGGATTCAGAGCTAACTTCCTCTAATGCGGTCCGTGCAATCGTTGACGTGAGCGGACTTAACGCGGGCGACCATTTAGTACCGGTAAATTTGCAAATAGACGCACAGCCAGTTAAAGTTGAAAGCTATTCTCCCGATGTGATCGAAACCATAATTGAAGAGATCTACAGTGAATCATTCAATATTCACCTTATCCAACCTTCCAGCCCAGGTATCGGATATGAGGCAGGAAATCCCACGCTGAACAAGGAAACTGCCACAGTAAATGGTCCGGCTTCTCTTGTGAATCAGGTTGTTGAAATCCAAGCGGTACTGGATATCAGCCAGGCAAAAGAAAATATTGACACAGACCTAGTGCTGAAGGCGATTGATGAAAACGGTCTAATAATCAGCGGTATCTCGATCTCTCCAGAAGAAGTTAATGTACAGATGGACATCACCCAGCGCGGTGGATACCGCAATGTTACTGTTAAAGTTGTTACCATCGGCCAAATCGAAAGCGGATACCGTTTAACCAATATTTCATCAAACCCATTGGTAGTCACAGTATTTTCCACCGATCCCGAGTTAGTCAATGATCTCCCGGGTTTCATCGAAACACAACCATTAAATCTAAGTGATGCCAACGATGATATGGTTGTCTCACTTCCGCTTGACCTCCCGTCTGGCATGACCGTTGTCGGTGAATCGACCATCAAAGTCTCTGTATCGATCGCCCCCATTCAGGGCAGCATCACCCTGACCAACCTGCCAATTGAAACCGAGGGATTAGATGCAGAGCTTTCCGCCATCTTTTCGCCGGACCGTGTGGATATCATTCTTTCTGGCCCACTACCCACCCTTGACGAACTGATCACAGGCAATGTCCGCATTTTTATTGACCTTGCTGATTTCGAGGAAGGCACATATCAACTGGAACCCTCCGTTGAGATCAATATTCAGGGTGTTCTGGTCCAATCCCTTCTTCCAGCAACGATCGAAGTCGAATTATCGCCGCTGAAAACAGATCCGAACTAATAAAAAATGGAATTAAAATGACCTTACCTATCGTAGCTATTGTCGGACGCCCAAATGTGGGAAAAAGCACCCTCTTTAATCGCTTAGCAGGAGAGCGGCTTGCCATTGTCGATGATACACCCGGAACCACTCGTGACCGACTTTTCGCGGAAACCGAATGGAACGGACGCCAATTTCACATCATTGACACCGGAGGCATTGACCCAACCAGCGGCGGCGGAAAAACTCCGCTCAGCATATCCTCCGCCGAATTTATACAGGAAATCCGTGACCAGGCAATGGTTGCTGTTAAGGAAGCGGACGCAATCCTCTTCCTGGTTGATGCAGTGGACGGCCTTACATCCGCAGACCAGGAAGTCACGGAATTGCTGCGCAGCCGACAAAAAAAGCAGGATGGACAATCAATTCCGCCAATTTTACTTGTTGTCAATAAGGCTGATAATGCAAACCTGCGTGCTAACGCATACGATTTTTACTCACTCGGGTTAGGTGAACCATATGCCATATCTGCATTTCACGGAACAGGCACCGGCGACCTATTGGATGCTCTTGTCAATGTGCTGCCTTCACATGAAGAATACATAGAAGATGATTCTATTAAGATTGCGATTGTAGGTAAACCAAACGTTGGAAAATCCAGCCTATTGAATAAGCTTGTTGGAGAAGAACGCGCCATTGTCAGCCCAATCGCCGGCACAACACGAGATGCGGTAGATACACACATCTCCTTCGAGGGCACAAAGATCACACTTATTGATACTGCAGGTATGAGAAAGCGCGGAAAAATTGACCGCGGCGTTGAAAAATACAGCGTCATCCGCAGTTTGCGGGCCATCGAACGCAGCGATGTTGCTCTCTTGATGATTGATGCCACTGAACCCATTTCCGCCCAGGATACTCATATAGCCGGGTTTATCCTTGATTACTGGAAGAGCGCGATTGTACTTGTAAATAAATGGGACGCTATAGAAAAAGACACATTCACAATGGAAGAATTCAGAAAACGTATCCAGTATTCTCTGAATTTTATGGATTTTGTACCGATACTTTTTATTTCCGCCCAAACGGGACAGCGTCTGTCCACTGTGCTTCCAGAAGCGCTTCGCATACAGAAAGAGCGCCTTGTCAAATTAAAAACCAGTGTCCTGAATCGGATTTTACTACGAGCGCAGGATCGGCACTCACCTTCATCCAAAACCGGAAGAATTTTGCGCATCTATTACGGCACACAGGTCCGCAGTGACCCACCAACCTTCATGTTATTCGTAAACGATCCCAAAATAGCCCATTTTACCTATTTACGCTATATTGAGAATCAACTTCGCATTGAATATCCATTCACAGGCACTCCCATCCGTCTTGTACTTAAAGGAAGACGATGATAGGTGTATAATCGCATAAAAAATAGTTCAGGGAGTTTCATTTTGCCAGATCAACCCGAAAAATCACCACAAATTTCCCGTAGTCAAAATTCGTGGAAACTAAAGTTAAAGCCATTGATAGAAACGATCGAAATGATCGTGATGGCGTTAGTTCTGTATTTCCTCATTGACAGCGTTGTTGCCCGTGTGCGTGTCCAGAAAATCAGTATGGAACCGACCCTGGTGCCCGGGGAAGTACTGCTTGTGAATAAACTCGCTTATACACTCGGTGAAATTAAACATGGAGACATCATCACATTCCATTATCCATTGGAACCGAATTTGGATTATGTCAAACGAGTTGTTGGCAAACCTGGGGATGAGGTTGTTGTCCGCGACGGAAGTGTGTGGATCAATAACCAGATATTATACGAACCATTTATCTCTGCTGCTCCTGAATACGAAGGTATATGGGATGTGCCAGAAGATGCTTTATTCGTCCTGGGTGACAACCGCAACCCATCCGCTGATTCTCATATATGGGGATTCGTACCTTTAGATAATGTGATCGGAAAAGCTTTTGCAGTATATTGGCCGCTCAACAAGGTCCGCGGACTTTCCACCCCAGATGTGTTTGCTTTGGACCAGTAGCAGGAGCTATCGTTTGCGCGTCAGGCGCATAAAGTATTTATACCGATCTCCGCGATAAAGAATTCGGACGAATTCAATCGCTTTTCGGTCCTGCGACCAAAGCGTTCTTTCATTCAACAACAGCGGACTGCCTTCTGCGACTTTTAACAATTCAGCTTCTTCACTCGTGGCAAGTGTTACTTCTAAAGTTTCGTCCGCCTCAGTTGGATAAATCCCAAATTTCTCCTGTAAGATCACGTATATCGAGCCCCTCTCCTCAATTTCCTCTCGCGTAATGACTTGCGAATTGTCAAGAGTTAAAAATGAATCCTGCAGCCCCATCGGCTCTCCATCTCCATAGCGCAGCCGCTTGATCTGGAGCACCTGCTTTTTATCATCAGTTATTTCCAATTGCCGCTTAACCTTATCATTTGGTTTGACATACCCAAATTCTAAAATTTTCTGGCCGGGTTCCAATCCTCGGTTGCGCATATCTTCTGAAAAGCTTGTCAATTCCAACATGCCCTTCTGCAATTTAGGTGGGGACACAAAGGTGCCTTTTCCATGCACGCGATATAAGTACCCTTGTCTACCTAATAAATCAATTGCCTGGCGTATCGTCGGCCGGCTGAGTTTATAGTGCTGCTCCAGCAAGCGTTCAGATGGAATCGCATCATGGGACTGAAAATCCCCATTATCAATTTGCTGGCGGAGAATATTCGCCAATTGGTGGTATTTTGGCATTGCATTTGTTGGATCAATCATGCTTGACACGTCCTTTTATTTATGCTATTATTGCGGTAATAAAGATGTTATGTGGTCTTTACCAGTAATCATATCATTGAACACAACGACACGTCAAGTAAAGGATTAGGTTATATATGGATTATATATCTGAAACGGAAATCCGCAATATTGTTAAAAAAGTATTGGATACAACCGGATCTGGATCAAAACCAGCCTATGATATTTCCTCACCTATATCCTCTGCAGGACAGACCAGCGGCACCCCATTAAAGAAAAGCGTCGCTGTCGGATGCGATCACGGCGGATATGAAATGAAAACCCTATTGATTCAATATATTAAGGAACTCGGGCATACTGCGATTGATTGCGGAACGAACAGCAAAGAATCCGTTGACTACCCCGACTTTGCTCTGGCCGTCGCTGAAAAAGTGCGCTCAAGAGAAGCGTGCTGTGGAATCGTTATTGACGCAGCTGGCATTGGCAGCTGTATCGCGGCTAACAAAGTGCCGGGTGTGCGCGCGGCGATGTGCTACGACTTTGCCACCGCAAACAACTCCCGTGAACATAACGATGCGAATGTTTTATCACTGGGTGCAGGTTTATTAGGCATCAATCAAGTGAAATTAATCGTAAAGACATGGTTGGAAGTTCCTTTTGCCGGGGGCAGACACGCACGGCGCGTCGATAAAATCACAGAAATTGAAAAACGCTTTTCGAAAGAGGGCTAAAGAGATGACAACAGATACTAAGAGTATAGAAATGCTCGTCGAGATCGTAACCCGTGAAATCTTGTCGGTGTTAGCAGAAGATGAGAAGAAGAAAACCGCACTACAGGGCGAATACTGCAAAGTTGAATGTGTAGATGATCTATGTGTTACCACCTGCTTCAACGAGATCGGCCAGGTGATCAACGCCGGCGCTGAACGTATCACTTCAACCTTTGGCTCCCTGCCAGACGACCTATCCACCGCCCAGTATATTGATCATACCTTGCTAAAACAAGATGCAACCCGCGACCAGGTTACACAATTATGCAAAGAAGCTCATCAATACAAATTTGCATCCGTCTGTGTAAACCCCACAAACGTCAAGCTGTGCGCGGGACTTCTTCAGGACTCAGCTGTGAAAGTGTGTTCTGTAATTGGTTTCCCTTTAGGCGCAAGCGTACCGGAAACCAAAGTTTTTGAAACAGAGCAGGCACTAAAAGATGGGGCTGTAGAAATCGATATGGTTATTAATATCGGCGCGCTGAAAGACCGGAATCTTGATCTGGTCGCACGGGATATTCTTGCGGTTGTAAAACCCGTGCATGCCGCGGGTGCAATATTAAAAGTGATCATTGAAACCGCACTGCTGACAGATGAAGAAAAGCAGATTGCGTGCTTATTAGCCAAAGAAGCCGGGGCTGACTACGTAAAAACCTCTACCGGATTTTCAACAGCCGGCGCAACCGCTGAAGATGTCGCGCTGATGCGCCATACAGTTGGCCCATTGATAGGCGTGAAAGCAGCGGGCGGTGTTCGATCGAAAGAGGATCTCGATAAAATGGTGCGCGCTGGTGCCACCCGCATCGGCGCAAGCGCAGGTGTACGCATTGTTCAGGAAAACGAACAGCAGCCAAAAACTACTGCGCCCGCACAAAAAGGATATTAATAACAGGAGCTGAATATGCTTATCGCCCGGGTTATCGGCACAACCGTTTCCACCATCAAAGATGAAAAAATTACAGGACAGAAACTGTTGATCGTACAGCAAACAGACGAAACCGGAAAATCTATTGGTAAACCGTTTGTCGCAGTTGACACAGTTAACGCAGGAGCAGGCGATCTTGTGCTCACTGCTTCAGGTTCCAGTGCCCGCCAGACCACAATAACAAAAGACCGTCCAGTGGACGCCGTGATCATGGCAGTCATTGATTCGTTAGAAGTTGAAGGCAAAACAACTTTTCGGCAAAGTTAGAAAACAGAAAGGATAAAGCATGGCTTTCGATCACGACCTGCTCTCAATACAAGAAGCGCGAGACCTGGCTGACGCTGCATATCAGGCGCAGTTGATCTGGAAGCACGCCACCCAGGAAGAAGTGGATCGGGTGTGTGCCGCAATGGCGGATGCTGCTTTCTACGCGTCAGCCCTGTTAGGCCAGATGGCGCATGACGAAACCGGGTTTGGCATTGCCGCCCACAAAAAGCTAAAAAATGAATTAGGTTCACGCGTTGTATGGGAGAGTATCAAAGATATAAAGACTGTTGGTGTTATTCACCACGATCCCCAGCGGAGAATTTATGATATCGCTTGGCCTGTGGGTGTCATCGCCGCGCTGGTTCCAAGCACTAATCCAACCTCCACCGCCATGTATAAATCGATCGCTTCAGCCAAAGCACGCGATGCAATCGTAATTGCCCCTCATCCATCTGCCGCTCGATGTACATACGAAACAGCCCGCATCATGCAGGAAGCCGCAGAAAAAGCAGGCGCTCCGCCCAACCTTATCAGCTGCATGCGGTATATCTCCCTGCCCGGCACACAGGAATTACTCAAACATAAACGTGTACGCCTGATTCTGGCAACCGGTGGAAGCGCCATGGTAAAAGCAGCCCATTCAGTAGGAAAGCCCGCTTATGGTGTCGGACCCGGCAACGTACCGGTTTATGTAGATCGCAGCGCAAACCTGGAAAAAACCGCTCACTACATAGTAAACAGCAAAGCGTTTGACTGTTCGACTATCTGCGCCTCCGAACAATCTGTGATTGCCGATCAGCCAATCGCTGACAAATTAAAACAATTGATGACCGCCGAAGGTGCTTACTTTGCCAACGAAGAGCAAACACAGCGCCTGCGCAAACTCCTGTTCCATCCCAATGGCGCCATCAACACAGCAACTGTCGGCAAACCTGCGCAAACCGTCGCCGGAATGGCCGGGTTCAGCATTCCCCAATCTGCGCGTGTGATCGTTACACCCCTGCAAATCACCGGAAAAGATGAACCGCTCTCCCGCGAAAAATTAACAACTGTCCTCGGATGGTATGTGGAAGACGGATGGGAAGCTGGCTGTGAGCGATCAATCGAGTTGATCATGTTCGGCGGGCGGGGGCACACACAGGTCATCCATGCCACAGACGAGAACGTCATCATGGCATTTGGATTGGAGAAACCGGTCTTTCGCATTCTTGTAAACACCATGAGCACCCTGGGGGCAGTTGGATTAACAACCAGCTTAATGCCCTCAATGACGTTAGGAGCTGGCGGGGAAGGCGGCTCTATTACCGGAGACAATGTAACCGTCCATCATCTGTACAATATCAAACGGCTGGCATACGAAACCACTCCTCCCCCACAGGCAGCCCTGCGCGGACCACAGCCAGCCTCCGCTGCCATATCAAACACGCAGGATATCGAAACACTTGTTCAGCAAGTAGTTCAAGAGATCATCAATCAAACAAAGTGAAAGTAAAGAGAGGAAAAGAAAATGGCAACAAACCCTGAATTAATAGCTTTAGGAATGATAGAAACCAAAGGCCTCATCGGCTCAATCGAAGCTGCTGATGCTATGGTTAAAGCCGCAAACGTTACACTGATCGGCTCCGAATATGTCGGCGGAGGATATGTGAGCGTGATGGTGCGCGGAGATGTGGGCGCTGTAAAAGCAGCCACTGATGCAGGCGCAGCAGCCGCAAAACGGATCGGTGAACTTGTATCCGTACATGTTATCCCGAGACCGCATACAGATGTCGAATTGATCCTGCCCCAGAAAACCAAGGGCGACATGAGCGGCCGCACAACCAAGTAAAGAAACACTAAGTTTACTTTCACATGGTCCCCATGCCTGTGTTGAAATCGATGCAGGCATGGAAGCCAATCATCACCGTGTGGAATGATCGCTGCTCAGGTGATCCACTGTGGATACCTGAACGCACAAATAACTGGCCATTCTTCATCAGTGAAAGTAAATGGGGCATATTCATCTCGTGTTCGATGGGTACTGCGTATAAAATAACATCGAACCAAACAGAGAAAACTTGATAAACAAATTATAAAAAGGTAATAATATGGCTGATAATTTTCAATTACGCTGTTACTGCATGTTAGACAGAATGCAAGCACAGTATGCCGCTTTTATCGGTACCGTCACACAGGGAGACCTGCCTACCGAAGGTATGGCATCACTATATATCGAAATGGCGCCCGGAAACGAAGTCTTTCGCATGGTTGATATCGCCGTGAAAGCCACAGAAGCAAAACCCGGTGCTCAGATTGTTGAACGGGAATTTGGGATGTTCGAGATCCACTCCCTCAACCAGGCCGCGGTCATTGAAGCAGGTGATATGGTCCTGAGCCGGTTAGGGCTTAACATCACAGACCGTATGAAACCCCGAATTGCGTCCTCTCGAGTGATCACCAACGTGGATTCCTACCAGGCGCAGTTACTCAATCGCTTCCGGCGGGGAAATATGCTTGTTCCTGGTGAAACCATGCTCGTCATGGAAGTTGCTCCCGCAGCTTATATTAATTTCGCCTGCAACGAAGCCGAGAAGAAAGCCAGCATCAAGATCATTCATGTTTCCGGTGTCGGGCGTTTCGGCCGCATGTGGCTGGCAGGATCAGAAGCAGACATCGTCACCGCCCGCGATGCGGCTGCTCGTGCTCTTGAAAACTTAGAAGGTGTTAGCGGCTAGATGAAAACAGGTTTTGGTCAGCGTTTTAACAATTGCAGTGGATCAACGTCCATCTTACGCGTCATCATTCAAAAGCGCCGCAGGGCATTCGCAGAATAAGCAGGGAGACCATCTATGGCAAAAGAATTTTATACTGAACGAGATATAGAAGATATGGCGCAGCGCGGCGATCGGGTTCTGATTGTCAACGATGACGTAGTCCTAACAGATCTCGCCTACGAAAAAGCAAAGCGCCTGGGCGTCAAGCTCTCACAACCCAACGACACGCCCCCTGCCGCACCTGTCCGCCCATATATTAATAAAACCATATCTAAGCCAAAACCAACCGCTATCCAGCCACAAACCTCCTCAAAGATCGAAGCGGTCAGGGCGAACGTGAAAAGCACTGTCAAAGCACGTTTGGGCAGCCAGATAAGCGATCAACTATTAGACCGCATCATTGACCGCGTGGCGGCAGAATTAGGGCTAAAGTAAACGATGCGATTCGCACGCGTAAAAGGTACCGCTATCTGCACTCACAAGTATCCGGGATTAAAAGGCCTGAAATTACTAATCGTTCAGCCGTTGAATAAACACATGCAGCCAATCGGCGCACTGCAGGTGGCTGTCGATGTCGTGCAGGCAGGCCCACAGGATGTGTGCGTTACGGTCAAATCCCGGGAGGCCGCGTTGGCTATGTCTGAAATTAAATTCGTGCCGGTAGATCTGGCTCTGGTTGGCATCGTAGATGAGCTCACTATCAGCCAGGACAAAAACACAAGTACTATATTAAAAAAAGGGTGGAACCAATTCACATAAAACTATGATCATTGGAAAAGTAGTTGGAACCGTTGTTACCACCATCAGCCACGCGGATTACAAGCACCGCCGGCTGCTCGTCGTACAGCCGCTTGATTTTAATGAAAACGATGACAGCGGAGATTTTATCGCACTCGATAACACCCATGCTGGCATCGGAGACACTGTCCTCGTGCTCAATGAAGGCAGCGGTGCTCGGCAAGTAATGGGCAACAAGGGTGCCTGCGTGATCTCCGTGATAATTGGCATCGTTGACTCAGTATATATTGAACCCTCTCTCTAAACCGATCTCCCCAGGTTTTTATCCCCTTTCTAGCGGTGGTATAATGATTTTTAATATCAGGTGGAGCATCCCACCAAAGAACTGGCGGACCAATTGCGTCGTTTTGATAACCCAACCAGCATGATTCCATGCAGCGAGTGCCACATCGGCCAAATGCACCAAACAACGGTTACTTATTTCACCCTGCTCGGCGATGACCTGATCACAGTTCCTGATTTTCCCGCCTGGTTATGCGACATTTGCGGACGCTTGGAATATGACTTTGAAGCGCTCAACAACTTGGCCGTCCTTCTCTGCCCTGTAGATTCAAAATCTGCTCGCGTAAAAACCGCCCAACCCTCCTCCCAGCAGGAGCAACCTTCGCCCTCAAACCAGCCCTCTCAAACCAAATAGAGTATTTTTATATTACTGATTGACGCGAGTATAAGGGCATGTTAAAATAGGTGTCTGTATGGGCGCGTAGCTCAATGGTAGAGCAGTGGCCTTTTAAGCCATTGGTTAAGAGTTCGATCCTCTTCGCGCTCATTTTGTGGTTAATTCCCTGCTGATCGTTCGTTATAAATCTGATTTTCTTGTCCGCCATTCTCATATTGATATTTTCCTGCCTTTTTCCTATAATTTTAAAGAGGAAGAGAGTAATTGAAAAAAGGCAAAATCCGCTATCTACCAACCCAGGAGGGGTTATGAGATGCCCGAACTGTTTCTTTGATAACCAGAAGAACACCAATGTATGCGAAAGCTGCGGAGAGGATCTCTACCCTCTTTTCCAACCGGAATATAAGATTAGGTCAAATGCCGGTACCCGCCGGCAGGGAAAATTTTGGGCCTTTATTGGGCAGCTGCTCTCCGGCATTTTATCCTGCCTGACCACCATGATCGTTCTTTCTCTGATCATGATCGCCATTCTGGCATTACTCATTTACCTGTGCCATTTGAATATCCCTATTCCCCCCAGGTGGGATTTTATGCCAAAGAACGTAATAAGTTATTGGAACTGGGCAGATGATTGGCAAGTGGAGAAATGCCCAACGCTCACTGAAGGAAATTACTTCTTCGGCAAAGAACCTCTCCCAAGGTTCGATGATGAAGGGGAACTCCTGGTGGAATCAGAGTACAGTCAGGCATCCATCACTTTTTCTCCCTGGAGCGCTCCCGCCGGTTCGTCTTTTGAAATCTCCCTCGATGGCTTCTCAGCCAACGACACCATCCACGCCTGCTGGTATTACCCCTCCGGCGCTCTTGTCAACTGCACAGACCTGAAAGCCGACGAGAATGGCCACCGAGATACACTGTATTGGTCCAACAGCGCAGGCCCGGTTGGCAAGTATCTCATGGAAGCCCAGGGGCAGTATACATCTGCCAGTGCTGAGTGGACAGTAGAATGATGCGGTCATTCAAACCCCGCTAAATATCATCTAGATGACGATATCATAACGCTCGCTTTATTTAATGTCTTCTCAATGTAATTACCATGCCTATACTTTCTCCCTCTGGAATTCAGACACAGGGTACCGACGAATTACAGGCATTTTTAGGAATTTTAGCATTGGTTTCAAACGAGTTTTCATACTATAAATAATACATAAAGGTAGTATTTATATTTTTTCTTATTAAATCAACCAGGAGAAATTATGGCTAATAAAACAATAAATGCGTTTGAAATGGCCCAACAGCAGTTTGACCGTGTTGCTGACCTGCTCCATCTCGATTCTCCAGTGCGTGAATTTCTGCGCTGGCCAATGCGGGAATTCCATTTCAGAATTCCGGTTCGAATGGATGACGGGGAAATACGCATGTTCCAGGGCTACCGCGTCCAGCACAACGATGCCCGTGGACCTAACAAAGGCGGGCTCCGCTTCCACCCCTCTGAGACCGTTGATTCAGTCCGCGCCTTAGCCACTTGGATGACATGGAAATGCGCCGTCGCTGATATCCCATTGGGCGGCGGGAAGGGCGGTGTGATCGTGGATCCATCCACCCTAACCATTGGCGAAAAAGAACGCCTTGTCCGGGGATGGGTGCAGCAGATGTGGAAAAATATCGGCCCCCGCCAGGACGTGCCGGCGCCAGATGTAGGCACCACCCCTCAGATGATGGGCTGGATGATGGACGAATACTCTAAGCTTACCGGGGAATTCACTCCCGGTGTGATCACCGGAAAACCTGTCGGCGGAGGCGGCTCGCTTGGGCGCACAGAAGCAACCGGTTATGGCGTCATCTACACCCTTCGCGAAGCATTTAATCGACTTGGGATGGATTCTAAAAAAAGTAAAGCAGCAATCCAGGGATGCGGCAATGTTGCCCAATATGCGGCAATCGGTTTCGAAGAGATCCTGGGCGGTTCAGTGATATGTGTATCCTTCTGGGACAGTGACGACCGCAAAGCATATACGGTCAGCAAAGAAGATGGATTCGATCCCCGCTTTATCCAAAGCATCACCGACCAATACGGATCCATAGACAAAGAAAAAGCAGTCTCTGCCGGATACGTGATCGAAGATGCCGACGCCTGGCTGAAAAAAGATGTCGACGTGCTCATCCCCGCCGCTTTGGAAGGCCAGATCAACGCGGAAAGCGTCCAATGGATCAGCCCTTCAGTGAAGATTATTGCGGAAGGGGCGAACGGGCCCACCACCCCCGAAGCAGATCTGGTTATCCGCGAAAAAGGCATTTTCCTGATCCCGGATTTTCTCTGCAACAGCGGCGGTGTGACAGTATCTTATTTTGAATCCGTTCAAAACAGCGGTAATTACTATTGGCCAAAACAGGAAGTGCTTGATAAGGAAGAGCAGATCCTCACCAAAGCGTTTTCCGACGTGTATGAAATGGCAAAAAATGAAAATGTATTTATGCGCGACGCGGCGTATATGGTCGCTATCGACCGGGTCGTCAAAGCCATGCAGCTGCGTGGTTGGATATAATTACTCTGGAATTAGCAAACACACAAAATAAAACAGACTGCCTTGTAAGCGGTCTGTTTCTCTAATAAGGAGAGAGAAGTCTGTTTAGCTTGTCTCTACACAAACGATAGCATACCTCTTTATATGTTTTTCTAAATTTATATTTCTCTAATGCTTCTCATTTAAAAATAATCAGCCCGCCAATATGGCAGGCTGATTTTATTGGTCCATTTATTACTTTGTATTGACAGGAACCATACTGTCGTTAAGAGTGTCGTTCCCAAGCTGACCATAATCATTCAAACCCCAGCATGCAATTGTTTCATCTGTATAGATAACACAGGTATGTTTCATACCCGCAGCCAGGGCTATCACGCCCTGCTCGAGTTTTGTGACCAGGGTTTCTTCAAGGCTGTCATCCAGTGAATCATCACCCAGTTGGCCATTGCTGTTATTTCCCCAGCATACCAAACCTTCCGGCTTCATCGTGCAGGCATGCCCCTTTCCGCTGGATAACATATCGTTGACCACTGCGCCTTTGACCTGAGCATCAGTAATCCCGCCCCAGCAGTTAACGTCGCCCGCATCAGTCATCGTGCAGCCGCCTTCGGTAAAGCGATCCGCTGACACAAATGCATTGTCCTCTTCGGGAAGACCGGTTACAGGGATGACCGGCTGTGAGTTCCACAGCTGCATCACGCCATCAGAGGTGATCCCCTGCAGTTCGGAAGAACCACCCGAGATCAGCACCGTGTCACTGCTTACAGTGGTTGTTTTCACCGGTATGCTGCTGTGAATTTCCGTGCCGTCATTCAGTTGGCCGCTGGAGTTATTGCCCCAGCAGAACACATCACTTGCGTCGTTGAGCGCGCAGGTAAACTCTGCGCCTGCGGAAATAGATATGATCTTTCCTTCTAACTCATCCACCAGGATTGGTTCATTGCGATTCTCAGTCGTGCCGTCACCCAGCTGTCCGCTGTTATTCAAACCCCAGCAGAAAACTTCGTTCGCGGAAGTCAACACACATGTGTGATGAATTCCAGATACTAAATTGATCACCCCACCCGGGTCAATCCCGGCCACGTCCACCGGCACCAGCGTATCATCAAAGGAGCTGTCGCCCACCTGACCGAACTCATTCAAGCCCCAGCATTCCAGACCCTCTTTAGCCGTCAGCGCGC
>Ga0255393_10021_pt1 | contig 25008 bp, 22 predicted proteins | sample ANMaggSeSYBR01C8_FD_182122 | JGI IMG/M metagenome (GOLD analysis project Ga0255393, IMG submission 182122) | Sediment cell enrichment communities from methane seep in Santa Monica Basin, California, United Staets - ANME aggregate JGI... | ecosystem: Environmental > Aquatic > Marine > Cold seeps >... | reverse complement strand
GAAAAGAATGGTCCCCTGGAATTGACAATGATGTCCATCTGACCATTTTATACGCCCACAAACTTGGGGGTGCAGCCGGTTATTTTTCATCTACGGATTCATGGATGCCTGAGATCGAACGATTTTCAAATATGGCAGAAATGTTTTACTTATCAGCAGACCACATCAATTTGAGTGATCATTTTACTTATGGTGTTCTAGCGCATGAATTTCAGCATATGATTCATTGGAATATTGATCGAAATGAAGCAACATGGATAAATGAAGGTTTATCTGAATTAGCTGTTGAACTAAACGGGTTTAATACTGGGGGTTTTTCATTTCTTTTTGCTGCTGACCCGGATCTCCAATTAAATTTTTGGCCTGGAAATTATCAAGGCGATTCCACTCCTCATTATGGTGCTTCATACCTTTTTATGAAATATATTTTTGAAAGATTTGGGTCCAACTTTATCAGTGAATTAGTATTACAACCCAAAAATGGAATGCGAGGTTTGGATGAAGTATTGTCCTCAATCTCAGGTAATAATTTGTTAAAAACAATCACATCCGAACAAATTTTTCAGGATTGGACGATTGCTAATATTTTACAGAATGATGAATTTGCAGATGGGTTTTATGGTTATGGCAAGGATAGCAGCATTCCTCCTTTTTCCTCGACCGAGATTATCGAATGTGGTTCGGAGGCAGCCAGCAGAACTGTTAATCAATTTGGAACAGACTTTGTGGAAATTTCATGCGAAAGTAATTATGAAATATCGGTGCAATGGAATCAAGATATCCCTGTTCTTTCAGAAAACCCAAAATCAGGTAATTATTTTTACTGGTCTAATGCTGGTGACGAATCTGGAATGAGATTGTCAAGAAAATTTGATCTTACGAATATATCAGGTCTGGCAGAATTATCTTACTGGACATGGTACGATATTGAAGAAGATTATGACTATCTTTATGTAAATGTCTCCGAGAACGGCAAGAACTGGCACAACCTTGAGACCTCTTCCTGTATAAGTGATGACCCGACTGGTTCAAATTTGGGGTGTGGGTATAATGGGAAGTCTGCTGGATGGATCAAGGAAGCAGTTGATTTAAGTGATTATGTCGGAAAAAAGATTTATATTGAATTTGAGTATATTACAGATGCGTCTGTTATTGGCGAGGGTTTTCTGATAGATGATGTTGAACTAAATGCAATTAACTATTTCGATGATTTTGAAATTGATGATGAGGAATGGATTGCTGAAGGGTTTGTCCGAATAGAGAACACGCTACCGCAAAATTTTGGTATTACGATAATAGAGAAAGACAGGGGACTAAATATTAAAAAGTTCTTTTTTAATAATCAAACAGAATTCTCATATATCGTTGAAAAAAATGACGAGGAAAAACACGAAATTATTGTTATTAGTGGATTATCTCGTTTTACACATATACCAGCATGGTATGAAATATCAATATTGCGAATAGACTAATTAGATCGCTGAATTTTTATGGTTTTCAATTTCTTTCAATAATTCGGCTTTTCTTTCTGAATAAGCTGTGCTGATTTGTTTCGCAAGGTTGTTCATCCTGGATGACAAAGCTGCTCTTGTTTCCTCACCGCTTTCTGGTGCCAACAATATCATAATTGAGCTGCCAACGAAGGCACCAACAAATACACCAAAAATGAATCTACTAAATTTGTTCATGTAAGAGCTCCTTTTGGAAGAAATGATCAATTCAATAATAATTTTACGTTATTATACATGTGAATAATTGACCTTTCTATTTGTGTTAGGTAAATGAAAAATAGGGTAGAGAAGGAAGGCTACTGGTGGGTTCCTTTTCCTGGGTGATATATATTGCTGATTATAGATATGATGATTGATTCTCTCAGGTAAACCTGTTGGATTATAAATAAAACTAAATTTCTATGGGCTTGTTTAATAAACAGCGATTAGTGAATCTTTTAATGATTCCAAACGGGCATTAGCTAGATCAGAAAGGGACTGTAAGGTGTGGAGGGGAGTAGATCCTTCAACATTCAGACTTGCAGACACACTCCCCATCAATCCTGCACGCAGGGGGTCAAAATGCGTGGAAAAACCAGCTTCGAATCCGCCACAAAACGCCGAGAATGTTCCAGTAGTGTCAACCACATTTGATGGGTAAGAGGGTATTTTGTATTTTTTCTTCGAGACAGCATCAAATAAATAATGAGTTTCTGCTCCGTTTACGATAACCACGATTTCAACGCCACTTTGAGAAATGTATTCGATCATTTCCCAAACATCTTCACTTTTTTCCTTTGAAAAGGTTCCTAATCTGGCTTTCGGTTGCTAAAAATGCGGAAGATCCTCTGATGAGAGAGGGTATTTCGAACCAGAATGAAGGATGCATATAACCATCTGAAGCACACAAGATCACATTGCCGTTTGTTCGAGACCGATAAAAAGGTGGAATTAAACTGTGACTGTAATAATCAATAGGGCACAACAAGAGATTGTTCGCTTGAAGATAATCATCTGGAAAATCATCTGGGTGTATTGAGTATGGAGCAGGAGTGTTTCTTTTGTCTAAAACTGTTTGGGGTGGTTCATATCCAAGTAAAGACTTTGGTAGAGGATGTTTTATCTCGAAAAAGTGTTTTTGAGGATTATTTACGTAGATTGTATTAGAGTTTTTGATGGAGTAAAATTTTCGCTGCTCAAAATCATGGGAAATGTTGGTAATTCCGGAAGTATTAAAATGATAACTCTCAAATTCTTGGGTCCATTCAATTGGATTGTGCTTGCTAATCTTTGCGATTAACCCGGCTCCTTTTTCCCATAAGTGGAATCCTGCTGCAGCGTAGAGAACCCCGCCACCAGGCTTGTTAATAAAAACCTGTTTGTTTTTATTGATGATGGTTTCGTTAAATACACGGCCTGCAATAATTGTGTTGAAGGAAAAAATACGGTTCATGGCATGGGAGTTGGATTGCAGGAGGTTGTTTTATAAAATATTTTTTCCCTTTCCCTTTCCTTTCCCTTTCTTGACAAAAGTGTATAAAAATGAGATAGTTCCTATCCCAATCTTAGAAACCTTTTTGCTGGTAAGGATCCTATCTTCACCATCTAACTCAGCCGACTTTTCTAATAAATATGCGGCGATTAATCCGATGAGAGCTCCAAGTACGCCGCCAAAAAGGTACAAAATTGAATTGCTTTTTTTTTTCAGACATATCTTCTTATCCTTGGGATTTATTTATTTTTAAAAAATTCCGCAAATCGACTCAAAAAAAATAAATGGACGTGCACTTGTTTTACAAATCTTTTTAATTCCCGCTTCAATCCGAAGCGTAATCAATTGAATGTTAGGTGTCATAATTTGAATCCATTTAGAATATCTATTGGTTAGATAAATAAAAGCACTCACAGTTATGAAAACGAACATTGTTGGTGGGATTATTAGAATTATTAAAAATGAAGCGGATATATCACCTAACTTTTCCAAATTTAAAGTGCCTTTGCGCACTCCATCAATTAATATGAACCCACAGACACCAATGATTATGAAAAAACAAATCATTGGCATAATGATTTGAAAAAACTGTTGAGAACGGTTCTTGTTGGCTTTTTGTAACATTTTCTTATTGCTATATTTTAATCATTCTAACATAGGCAAAAATTAATAAAATCTAAAGTCTATTACAGCTTGATTAATTTCTTCGAGATCCTTTTTCGTGAGATCAAAATACATAGGTAGACGAACTAAGCGATTACTTATATCTTCGGTTACGGGCAAGCTTCTTTCTACATAGCCGTATTTTTTACCCATTTCAGATGTATGCAAAGGGACATAATGAAAGACTGACTGAATGCCTTTATCCTTTAAGTGCTGAATGAACGCTTGGCGGGTATCCAGGCTGGGGAGAAGAAGATAGTACATATGATAGCTCTGTATACAGTAATCAGGGATAAATGGCTGTACTACTTTATTATTCTGAGCCCATTCCTTAAGAACGGAATCATAAGTATCCCAAATCTCCTTCCTTTTTCTTTGAATGATTCGTGATTCTTCCAAGTGTGATAGTAGTATAGCTGCAAGAATGTCAGAAGGGAGAAAGCTTGAACCCACATCTACCCATGAATATTTATCAACTTGGCCGCGGAAAAATCTACTGCGGTTTGTTCCCTTCTCGCGAATGATTTCAGAGCGTTCGATGTAGCTGTTATCATTTATTAATAAAGCGCCACCTTCTCCGCAGGATATATTTTTGGTTTCATGAAAACTTTGTGTGGCGAATTTACCAAAAGTGCCCAGGTATTTTCCTTTATATTTACCAAAAAGGCCGTGTGCGTTGTCTTCAACTACATCAAGTCCATATTTTTGGGCGATTTCCAATATTTGGTCCATTTCACAACCTACCCCCGCGTAATGAACAAGGTAGATTGCTTTTGTGTTATCCGTGATTAATTCTTCAAGTTTGTCTTCATCCATATTTAATGTGTCTGGTCGAATATCAATGAAAACTGGTTTTGCCCCCCGCAGAATAAACGAATTAGGTGTGGAAACAAAGGTAAAAGAAGGAACAATTACTTCATCTCCTTCTTTTAGATTTAATAGAATCGCACTCATTTCAAGCGCGTGGGTACAGCTTGTTGTAATTAAGGCTTTTTTAACGTTAAAATGTTCTTCAAGAAAAAGATTGCATTTCTTTGTAAAAGGACCATCTCCAGAGATGTGATAATTCTCAAGAGCTTCTTTAATGTATTTTTCCTGGTTGCGAGCTATATATGGCTGGTTGAAGTTGATCATTTATTTAGTAATCCTTCCCTCTATTTACTTGGGTTGTAAATTTCACCGATGATATAAGTTGGAACGCGCATTGAACGATTGAATATGCGAGCAAGATATTCACCAAAAATACCCAACCCGAATAATTGTGCACCGCTGAAAATGCTAATGATGGACGCAAGGAAAGGAAAACCGGGTAAGTCTCCATCAAGAAGACCTTTGATCATCACATAAATAAGGATCCCGATTCCAAATAAGGTTAAGAAAAAGCCGATGAGGCTGGCAAACCTTAGTGGGATGGTGCTGAATCCGGTTAAAACGAGCATTGTAAATTTTGCTAATTTGAAGAGATCGTAATTTGAATGCCCAACCATTCGTGTCTGCTCATTTACTTCTACAGTTCCGAATTTTTCTGTTCCCCACCTCAGAAGAGCGTCAATGATCACATTTGGGCTATCAAACTGGTCAAATGCGGTTCGTATTTCTTTCTTAAAAGCACGAAATGCGCTTATGTACTTTATACCTTCGATACCCAGTATTTTTCCTAAGAACCTTTTGGTAAACCTCGAAGAAAAATTGCGCCACGTTGAATGAACAAGTTTTGCGGGAATGCCGTATACGACATCATAACCTTCATTCAGCTTTTGAACTAATTTATGAATTTCTTCAGGGGGATGCTGTAGGTCATCATCCATTGTGATGATCACATCATATTGGGCTAAACGGATGCCGCATAAGAGCGCATTATGCTGACCATAGTTGCGCCGAAGATTAACTCCTCGCACCTGAATATTCTCGATAATGATTTTTTGGATGGAATCCCAGCTTTCATCTTGACTGCCGTCATTGATGAGCAAGATTTCATAATTTGAGCAGATACCCTGGAGGGATTTTGTTAGTCGTGTAATTAATTTGGGAAGGATTGATTCGCTGTTATAAACTGGTATGACAACAGATATGTTGGGATTCATTGTTTTATCCATTTCTAAGAGCAATTGTACGCTAAAATGATCTCTAAGAGTTCTTCTTGATAGGGGTAATCCGGGTTGTTTTTGATTCTTTTAAGGGTGTAACACATCCCGCTAGAAAAATTACCTTCGGATGATTGGATGTTTTCAATTATCCATTCCGACCTTTCCCAATTTGCTCCCCAAAGATAACCCTCCAAAAAGGGCAGCCATTCTGATGCAATTCTTGGGGATTGACTGGAATTAATTGCAGCATCACCTAACCGTTCAATTTCTTCGTATTCACCGAATTGACGGGCAAGATCAGCTTTTTCAAAGTAATAACACCATGTTTTTGTGGTTTGCTGGCTAAAAAGGGGACTAAATGGAGTATGTACTGGTTGTTTTTCGATAAGGTCAATTTCTGAAAAAGAGATCTCGTCAACTTGTCTGAATGATAAATTAGAATTGGTGACGGAGTTTGAATATTTTCTATCCAATATCTTTAAGCAACCAGGGGGTTGAAAATAGAATGCGATTATGTTGCTGGAATTACCGCTGAATTGAAATGAGCGGTAAGATTTATTGATCTCTTGGTCTTTAATGCTCTCTTCAAACCAAATATCATTCCTTGCATCGGTATAATACACAAGATGGGAAAGTTGGTTTGTAAAGTTGTCACCTAAGTACATCAAATTCACAGGGGAAGTTAGCGAATTGTCGCTGTAATATCTTAAACCTACATCAGATGCGATTAGGATTGTATTTTCTTTTAATGAGGGTACTCGCCAGGATAATTGCCAGATAAAACTTTCTAAGGTTTCCCAATCCCTTTTATACGACATTGCGTTTTCAAAATGACTGCCAACAGAAAAGCTGAGCAGCAGGGAAAAAAGGATTAATTGAACGAATTTTCTCTTTTTTAAAATACCTATCAACCCTCCACCAAGAAGGGCGATTGATGGCAGGAAAGCAATGGTCATGCGGTCCCATGCGAATTCAATTTCAAGAGGCAGATCAAGTACCCAAACAATTGAAGCTGATAAAATGAAAAGCAAAAAACTGCTTACCAACATCTCTGAAATTGTGTTCCTTGTTTCTTTTGAATTACTCACATTGTCTTGTCTTCTCATCCAGTAGTTGAACATACCCATTGATGCCAGAAAAGTGAAAAACATCAATGCCCAAATAAGGCGAGTGGCTGAAGATCCAAAATTGCTTATCGAAGGAAAGTGGAATGATCGAACCCAGGCACCAATGGAAACAGTGATGAAATCCTTGGGAATCCGTGTAATTATTGAGCGCATCGCGGTTGCGGGATCTGTTAATAAGGATGATAGAAATGTAGGTTTGTAAGTTGGGAATTTAAAAATAAATACACGCCAGATGACAAAGATTATGAAAATCAATAGATAGGGAATCCAAATTTGCAAGATTTGAGCTGCTCGTTCCTTGTTTTTCGTTAAAGGTTTCTTGTCTTTTAAAATTATCCAAAGAATGAACGGCCGGATAATTTCCAGGGTGGAAAAATTTTCGATTGAAAACACACCAATTGAAAAAAGGATGCTTGTGATTGTTAGAATGTAACTGCGTTTATCTCTCGATGCGTTGAGAGTCATCAGAAAAATAGAAAGCAGAAGAAACATGAAGATGCTGAGGTGATGGTTATAGATCAAGGCAATTGGCTGCTGGAGGAAGCCGGGATAGATTGCGAAAATTGATGCCGCAGTCAGGTTGATCCCTTTGTTGTGTTTCCAGATTAGTTGGATGGTCTCAAAAAACAGAATTGCGCAAACCCACCGTAAAAATAATGCTAAGACATGGTAACCGATTGGATTGAATCCAAATAAAAAGGTTGTCGCAGAGAAAATCCAAGCAGAAAATGGTCTGTCTGATGCAACGAACTCTGGAAAGCCTTTCGGTCCAAAAGCATTATATTGATACAAATAGGGGAGATCATCCCAGTAAAAACTCAGTTTGGGAATTAGAATCCCAAAACACAACACAATAAGTAAAAATAACCACACATACGCAGCGGATTTACTTGATAGAAATTTGGCAAGTGGTTTTTTTAATTTTCTAAAGTTCCTTATAATCTCATTCATTTATCATCTGTTCGATGTTCTTAAGTGCCAATTCTTTTTCAGAAGAAGGCCCAGATTGCCTATCGATCCTGCTCCATAGTACTTGCAACATTTGTAAATATTCAGGTGATTGGCTGTTTATTGATCTTGATAACCTGACTGCACTATCCCAATCATCGTTATGAGCATATCCTTCGACAAAAGGAAACCATTCTCGATTATCCCGTGGAATAAGCTCTTGACCGGCAACTTCAATGCTTATCTTGTTCAATTCACTCCAATCGTTAAATTGCCTTGCAATATCTGCTTTTTCAAAATAATAACACCAATCGGGCTGCGGTACCTTTCCAAAAATATTCTCTACTTGTTTTTGGTCGGCTTGTTTGCTGTTCTTTGATATCAACCTCATATTGGAGAGAAATAAGGCATCTTTGGAAAGAGGATCGATATTTGGGTTATGGATATCAATTTCTGGGTCGAGCACTTTAAAACAGGAGGGATATTGAAAATCAATTATGATTGATTGGGATGAATTTCCCTGAAACAGTCTACAATATCTTCGACCGGCAAGAGGTATTTCTGGTTGAATTGATGGTAGCAATGCGGTGCCAACCCTTTCGGGTAAATAGAACTGAAATAGCGGGATATTAAGTTCTTTGGTAGCAGGATATTGAAAATTAAGAGCCATGCTAATCTCATCGCTGTTCTCATAATGAAAATCTAACATATTCGAGAAGATGGTAGTGTTTTCTTGTAAACTTGGAATTCTCCATTTGAATTGCCATATATAGCTCATCTGTTTATCCCAATCTTGCCGGAATGAATTTGCGGCCAGGACTTGGTTGCCTACACCAACAGCAACTAACAAAGAAGTTAACAAAAACGCAAATCTTGGTTTGTTTGCTAGAAGGATTAACCTGGAAAGTAAAATGCTTGCTCCAAGCATAAATGGGATTGTCCATCGACTGAACACATAATGTTCACCGATGGGTAGGTCAGTGATCCAGAAAGGAATTCCTGCGGCGAACAAAGCACACAATGAAAACAGGATTGTTGATGAGAAATCCCTCCCCGTATTTTGTTTAAGGGATTTTTGATTTCCGAAATAAAAGATACAGAGTAGTGCCACAAAAGAACAAAGAAGAAGAGTAATGGTTAAGACCATTTTGCTTTGACTAATAAGTAAATGGCGGGGATAAAACGCATAGATCCATGCGCCGATGGTTACGTTCCAAATATCAATGATTGAATTTTTCAGGAAATCAAAAAAATTTGGAAGTGAAAAGGTTGATAATTGGGCGCCAATGAGGAGCTTGTAGGTTGTTTCATCTGGTTGTTGGAAAAACCTCCAACCAATTATTGGGAGGTATAGGAGAAGGTAAGGAAGAGATTTGCGGAGAAATCCTTTATATACATCTTGAGCTTCGTTTCTATAATAATAGAACCAAATGATCACATAACGCAGGATTTCTAAAGTAAAAAAATATTCCGTTGTAATTAAATTGACACAAGACAATAAAAGTGATGTGATAGTTAGAACTGTTCGATTCTTACCTCCCTTTAAAGCCTTTAGAGTAAACAAGAGCGAAAGAAGGAAAAATGAGAATAAAAAGAACAAAATGCTAAACATCATCGATGCAAACTGCGCCTGAAAAGCCGGGTACACAACGCAGAGCAAGCTGGCAATAATTGCTAATGGCTGATTATTAGGCCAAATCTCTTTAACCAGCCAATATAAACAAAGCGCATGGAACCAGCGTGAGAGGACCCCAAATATTGACCACAAGTAAGAATTTGTACCAAATATATTTAATAAAGGTTCGTAGATATACGCGAGAAATGGACGATTGCCTTCAAAAAACAGGGTTACATCGTTGGCGCGATGGTAGAACCAAAGAATCGAGTACTCATCATGGAAAAATTTCATCCATGGAGATAGTAAACCATACGATAAGATACAAATAAAAAGAAGAAGTGCCGGAAAGGTGAAGCTGTTCTGTGCAATAGCCTTGATTTTATTTTTCATGGAATCATACAAAGATCAATCAGAAAAACGAAATTCACAAGCCAATTGTTCCATAATAATGGCGAGTGTATTTTCCTTTCCATAATCATTCGATGTGCCCTCGTCAATGATTTTCCAGGTCTCACACAGCATAGGTTGATATAAATTGGAAACCTGATAAGTAATTTGCGTCAACTGCAGTGCTTTCTCCCATTGGGCAGTATGTGCATAACCGAAAATAAAGGGAATGCGCTCGGAGGCATCATTTGGGTGGTCATCTATGCCAAATGCGGAGTCCCCGAGGTGGGCAATGGCATCCCAATCCTGCAATTGATATGCTAATGATGCTTTTTGGTAATAAAAGCACCATGAGTTGTCCTGTCCTCCATCCAAGAAGAATACATCATTTCTATCTTCCTCCTTCAGAATTAATGAGTGGTTTGATAATCTGGAAGCTTCGCGTATTACAACAGGAAGAAGGGGGTTCAATGGGTCGAGAGCCGGGTCGGTTATGTGTACGCACCCGGGGGGGTTATGGTAAAAAATAATCATCCTGTCAGTTGAGCCATTAAAAGAAAAGGTCCGATAATTTTGATGGATTATTGTGCCTGGCTCAAGGGATGGGAGGCTGGTGCCCAATCGGCTGTTTGTGTAATTTAACATGAATGGAAGCTTAGGCCTTGATTTATTATCTGCGTATAGCCAATTCAGGGCGGCGGTGAGGGAGTTGTCGCTGTAATAAAGAAGGGGGAGCTCATCTGTAACAAAAATCGTGCCGCTTTCTAATGATGGTACTCTCCATGAAATTTGTTTAAAAAAATTTATGAAATCGTCCCATTCGTTTCTATAATTATTTGCCTGATAAAGTTGGTATGTTCCAGATAGGGAGAAAAGAACACAAAAGAGAATAGACCAAATCAGTTTATTTTTAAGGAAAAGATCCATTAAGATGAAAATAACCAGTGTTGAACCAAGCATAAAAGGCAGCAATAATCGATCGTTTGGAAAACTCGTTGATGGTTTGAGGTTTGCTGCCCAAAAAGGAATCCCCGCGAAAAGAAGTATGAAGAAAGAAAGCGGTATTGCTTCTCTAATCCACTGGTTGTTTTTAATCGGTGAAGCCTGATTAAGCATCTGTTCTTTATTTTGGGAGAAGAGGAACAAAGCGGAGAATAATAAGAGAATACCTATAAAACCGAGATGAAATTTCCAATAGAACGACGAGATATTCATTTGGGAAAACGGAAAAAATATTGCACCCCAAGTTGGGATGATGCTTGTATAGATGTTTTTTATCTGAGTCGTAAATAGTCCCCATGCCATTGAAATTGGTGTGATTAAAAAATCATTTAAATTTTGAACCTTATAAAGAGCAGACGATGCTAAAAACACTCGATACATAATAAAAAGAAGTAAACCGATTAGGTAGGGGAACCATTTTATGAAAATATTCTTAATAAAACCATACGTTATCTTTGTTTTGCTTTCCCCTCTTTCGTTTATGAAAATAATTAATGGACGAATAAGCTCAAGACCGACAACATATTCCATAGCTGCCATACTGATGATTGAAAGAATTACCGAAAAAATGGTTTTTTTATAAGTGGGTTTTTTTGATTTTAGGTTTCTAGTGAAGATGATTAACGAAAGGAAATATAGAGATAAGACTAAAAAAGCGTGGGAATAGATTACGGAAATCCACTGCTGTGTAAACCCAGGGAAAACTAATAGTAATAAGGTGAGACTCTGATTTATATGTTTCCTGTTTGGCCAAAGAGATTGCAAGAATCCATACATACTCATTGTATAAATCCAGCGAGTGATTATTGCGAAAAATTGCCATGCGAGAGGTCTTTCACCAAGGATTGACATAGGTAGCGCATAGAAAAGTGCAAGCACAGGACGGTCAAGAGTGATTGCGTTCATTGTTCCCTGAACGCCATTTACAACTTTAAACCATGTATAGGGAAAATCGTCCCAATAGAAACCCATGAAAGGAGTAAATATTCCGTAAACCAAAATACAGATGAAAAGCAGAAAAACGGGAAAAATTATGTACTTACGGTTAATAAACTTCATAAGACCCTTCTGACGCTTCTTGCGCGAGGTTTAATAAATATTCGCCATAAGGGTTGTTTTTCAGTTCGTTTGCTAACTTTATCATTTGCTTTTTGTCAATGAATCCCATCCGATAAGCAATTTCTTCAGGGCATGAAATCATTAACCCCTGGCGTTCTTCAACAGTCTGCACGAAATTTGATGCTTGCAGGAGAGATTCGTGTGTGCCAGCATCCAGCCAGGCGATACCACGCCCGAGCACATTTACCTTTAGAGTACCTTCCAATAAATATTTATTATTGAGATCTGATATTTCGAGTTCTCCCCGCGGAGATGGCTTGAGCTGTTGTGCGAAATCGCAAACACGGTTATCATAAAAATACATACCCGGAACCGCTAAGTTAGATTTTGGGTGCGGTGGCTTCTCTTCAATATTTATCGCATTCAATTGCTTATCAATTTCAACAATGCCAAATTGTTGGGGGTTTTTCACTGGATAGGCAAAAATCAATGCACCGTGTTGTAATTTAGCTGCGGATTGTAAGATGTCGATTAATCCCCTTCCGTAGAAAATATTATCACCTAAGGTCATCGCAACTGGAGAATCAGCAATAAATTCCTTGCCGAGTATGAAAGCGTCAGCCAATCCCCTTGGCTGTTCCTGATTTGCATAGGTAAAATCTAGCCCCCATTTTTTTCCATCTCCGAGCACATTTTTGAAGGATGGGATCTGATCAGGAGAAGAGATGATTAGAATCTTTTTTATCCCAGCAAACATTAACATTGACAAAGGATAATAAATCATAGGTTTATCATAGACTGGCAGAAGTTGTTTGCTTACACCGATCGTAATGGGGTAAAGACGAGTACCTTTTCCCCCAGCAAGAATAATTCCTTTCATTTATCTTCCTCTTCTCTACTTTCGTAGTTTTGTGTCAGCCAATTTCTATGGGCCTCTTTTCCAAGGGTGGAATTTACCCAATCCTTGTTATCTAAATACCATCTGATGGTCTTCCGGAGACCAGATTCTAGAGATTCTACGGGCTGCCAACCCAATTCCCGGCTTATTTTTGTTGTGTTCATTGCATATCTTCGGTCATGGCCTGGCCTATCCTTAACAAAATCAATAAGGTTTGCATGTGGTACAAACTCTGATTTCGGAAGAAATTCATCCAGTGTATTACAAATCATTTGGACGATTTCCAGATTTGTGGGTTGATTGTCGCCTCCAATATTGTAAGATTCTCCCGGAGTACCTTGCTCAAGAACGGTATGCAATGCTTTGCAGTGGTCATGTACATATAACCAATCCCTGATTTGTTTTCCGTCACCATAAATCGGCAGCGGTTTTCCGCTTACTGCGTTTGAAATCACTAATGGAATTAGTTTTTCGGGATATTGATAGCCGCCATAATTATTAGAGCAATTTGTAATGATTGCAGGAAACCCGTATGTATGAAAATAGGAACGGACTAAATGGTCACCGGCTGCTTTTGAAGCAGCGTATGGAGAGTTTGGTGCATAGGGAGTGGTTTCCGTGAAAGCAGGTTCATCTACTTCTAAGCTTCCAAAGACCTCATCAGTTGAAATATGTAAGAATCGGAAAGAGGACTTGCTTTGTGGATCTAATCTAGACCAATATCTTTTTGCGTGCAGAAGAAGATTTGCTGTTCCAAGGACATTTGTTTGGATAAATAACAGCGGATCGGTGATAGATCTATCGACGTGTGATTCTGCTGCGAAGTGGATGACGTGGTCTATTGGTGTTTCTTGAAAGATATCTTCTAACAATTGGAGTTTGTTGATGTTCCCATGAATAAATTTATATCGTGGGTCCAACTCTAGATTAGAAAGGTTTTCTGGATTTCCCGCATAAGTAAGAGCATCTAAATTTGTGATATGGATATCAGTTGATTTACTAAGAATATAATGTATGAAGTTCGATCCAATAAAGCCCGCCCCACCTGTAATTAGTATATGCTTCATAATAAAAATATTTTCTCCCGCTAAAATTATAGCGTAATCTCATTCATTGCATTTTTTTGTCCGATAATAAAGAAATTATTAAAAATTATGGAATATAGTTATAATTATTTGCTTGCAAATAAAATGATAGAAGAAAACCAATGAAAAAAAATAAGAGATACTTTTAAAAAACATCAGGATCTTCTCTTAACCAATCATGGACAAATCATCTTCTTATTGTTGATATCCATACTTACACATGGGCTTTTCATTCCCTGGTTGGGTTTATATGGGGATGATTGGAGTCTCCTTTGGTTATCCTATGAAGCTGGTTCTACTGCTTTATTTTTTCCTGCTAACAGGCTTTTATTACCACTTGAACTCAATTAGCAAGTGCAACTTTGAAAGCGTTAGAGAGGTAAGCTGCGGTAAGATAAGCGCTTCTCCAACGACTAAATCAAAGGAGCACTCATGGAAACACACACATAGCTCACCCAAACACAAAGATACCAGATATCTGCCTTATTGAAAATAGGTCTCATTGCCAAACAGAGATAGCCAAAACTATTGGCGTACATAAAACCACTATCAGCGGGGAGATCAGACGTAATCGAGGGAGGAGAGGATATCGTCCCAAACAAGCTCAACGATTCGCAATGGGAAGGCAGTACATTCCTAAAAGCACCTATTTTTCTTCATTGGGAAAAACAGATATTTAGTTTGCTGAAAATCGATTGAATACGAGCCCCAGGAAATGTTTGTCTTTCAACTCTCCTGTGGCATTCTTAAATAATCATGGTTGCACTTGATACTTGAATCCAGCAGATTATTTTGGATTCTTGGCACAAGGTATTGTATTATAAGCTGCACTCAAAACTTGAATGAATGTTGCATTTTATTATTGAACTCAAGTATAATTTAGGTAGTTCTAAGATACAGATTTGTTTATTACGCCAATTTTGGCTTACGGAAATTGCTTAAGAACTGCTTTAATAGCAGCTGAGATTACATAAGAATTGTTCACGAAATTTTAGGATTATTGTTTTTGCTAATCATAAGAAATAAACCTAATTAAAAATCTTGATCTAAAATAAAAAAAGTGTAATCTGATGTGCTAGACCAGTAAACCGTAGCCAAGAAATTGGATGCGGTTTATATTATGGAAAAGACAATCACAAACCTTGAATTACAAAAGAAAAATGCAAACAGGTTAAATGTATATTTAGACCACGAATTTGCTTTTGGAGTCAGCCGTTTTGTGGGAACGAGGTTAAAGCAGGGAGAAAAACTAGACGAGTCTTCCATCACTCAATTATTAGAAAAAGATACCAGGGAAAAGGCTTTTCAGAAAGCACTTAAATATCTTAATTACCGCCCCCGCTCTGTCCACGAAGTAAAGCAAAAGATGGGGGAATTGGGATTTGGCGAATCAGTTATTGATGATGTTGTGAATGAACTGGTTACAAAAAATTATTTAAATGACCGTGATTTCGCGGAAAACCGGATATCCTCGCGCGTTCGATCAAAACCACGCAGCCGGAAAATGATTAGATTTGAATTACTAAAAAAACATATTCCTGAGGACATTATTCAAGAAGCGATAGAAGCAGCTCCAAATGATGATGAGCTTGCGCTTTGTTTGGGAAAGAAATACTTGCGTCGATTTGCCCATATTGAAGAGAGGGAATTTGTAAAAAAAATAACTGGAGTGCTTGCTCGTCGGGCATTTTCTTTTTCAGTAATAAAAACTGTGCTAAAAAAACTAATAATTATTCGTGAAGAATCAACTTAGATAAAGAGGAAAAATGAAAATTGATATATTGGCAATAATAATAGGAACAGCTGCAGTATTAGTTCTGTCTTTCATTGGCTCACAAGTATTATCCCGAATGTTGGGAAAATCTGTCAGGAGAAAAGCGGGGATGATACTGCAAGAATCAAAAGAAAAAGGGAAGGAAATAGAGTTTGAAGCGAAAGACAATGCAATTAAAATTAAACAACAGGCAGAGGGAGATATAGGCCGGCGCAGGAATGATCTCTCAAGAGAGGAAGATCGGCTGCAAAAAAGAAGAGAAAACCTTGATAATCGATTAGAACGGTTGGAGCAGCGGGAATCACAGGTGAACCGCCGGCAGAGTTCCGTAGATAAACGTTCCAATGAGGTAGAGAAAATCTACGAAGAACAAATGCAAAAATTGCAGGAAATATCTCGGATGACGGATGAGGAAGCCAAAGCGGTTTTACTTGCAGAGGTAGAAAAAGAGGCACGTTCGGATATGGCACGTATCATGCGTCAAATTGAATCCGAAGCCAGGCGGGATGGGGAAAAGCGGGCGAGAGAATTGATTACGGAGTCGATCCAACGGGTTGCTTCTGATCAAGTTGCTCATGTAACCACATCAAGAGTTTCGTTACCTAACGAAGAGATGAAAGGGCGGATTGTAGGCCGCAATGGACGCAATATTCGAGCGTTTGAACAGGCGGCGGGTGTTGATATTATTGTAGATGATACCCCAGAAGCTGTTACGGTTTCCTGCTTTGATCCTACAAGGCGGGAAATAGCAAGGCGGGCACTTACCCAACTGGTTTCTGATGGTCGCATTCACCCAGCTCATATTGAAAAAGTATTAGCAAACGAAGAAAAAGAAGTATTAAAGGTTATCGAGGAGGCTGGTGAACAAGCAGCTTTTGATGCAGGGGTTACAGGTTTATCAAGAGATGTGTTGAAGATGATGGGAAGATTGAAGTACCGCACTTCTTTTGGGCAGAATCAACTTACTCATGCTGTTGAATCGTCTATGATTGCCGCAATGATAGCAGCGGAAGTTGGCGCTGACATCGAAGTAGCAAAAGTTGCCGGGTTTTTGCACGATATTGGAAAAGCAATGGATCATAATACAGAAGGGACACATGCGATGATAGGAGCGAAGTTTTGCAGCCGCCATCGTGTAAATCAGGCAGTTGTTAATGCCATTGAATCTCATCATCATGAAACTGAGCAGGAATCGATAGAAGCAGTGATTGTTGAAGCTGCAGATGCTATTTCTGGAGCCAGGCCGGGCGCGCGGCGGGAGAATCTTGAACAATATATAAAACGATTGCGAGCGTTAGAAGAGATGGCACATTCCTTTAAGGGTGTCAGCCAAGCATATGCAATACAAGCTGGCCGTGAGATACGTATTATTGTTAAACCAGAGGAAATCGACGATCTGGAATCAGCCAGAATGGCACGTGATCTGGCAAAGAATATCGAGGAAACCATGCAGTATCCCGGACAAATAAAAGTTGTGGTAATTCGGGAGAAACGATCGATCGAATTCGCGAAATAGGATTTCACAAATTAAAGAGCGGGAGTTTCACCTCCGCTCTTTTTTTATAGAAAAGGATTGTTTTTCTTTTCCTCTCCAACTGTGCTAAATTGCCCATGGCCTGGGTAGAGTTGTGTTTCATCTGGCAGCGTGAGTATTTTCTGTGAAATACTTTTCATCAAATCGGGAGTGCTGCTGATTGCCAGATCAGTTCTTCCAATCCCATGATAGAAGATCAGGTCACCACAGAATGCGATATTGTCCTGTGCGTCATAGAAAGTCACATGTCCGGGTGTGTGCCCAGGTGTGTGGAGAACAGTGAACTCGATGGTGCCGATTTTTAGTATATCGTTATCTGAAAGTAATTTTGTGGGGGGAGGACCTGGGTCAAAATCAAAACCAAAATCCCGTGCGCTGCCGCCCATCTTCCAGAGGTTGACAGCATCTTTATGCATCGCTGCTTGAATTTCTCCTTCATATTGATTCAAGAACCAGCGAACACCTCCGATATGGTCGAAATGTGCGTGTGTGAGCCAAATTTCCCTAAGGGACAACTTATTCTTCTCGATAAGTTGAGAGATTTTCTTGCTGGGGGCTGCGGGATCTATCAGAACTGCTTCTTTGCTCGTTTTATCAGAGAGTAAATAGGTGTTGTTTTCAATGGGACCCAGAATAAAAGTATCAATCACCAATGCCATATATGTATCACCTCTATTATTGTTTTGAATATTTTTGAATGAAATTTAACGCAGTGTTAAAAACAATTTCCCGCTCAATATCTTCTGTGATCACATGACCGCTTTTTTCCAGAGTAAGCAACTCGAAATGATTTGAGGGTATTTTATGGCGGTATTTTTCCGCGTGTATTGGTGGGGCTGTCTTATCTTTTTTAGAATTGATTAATAAAACAGGAATACGAATCTGATCAATAGACCTGTGCAATGTTTCAACCAGATCACATAACTCGGCAATTGACCGCATGGGGTACACGGGGTAATCCACGTGTTTTTTAGATGTTTTTTGATCTACTGTGTCGCTCTGCTCTTTTTTAACAAATGGCATGAAAAGACTGATCTGTTTACTAAACTTGGTCCGCCAATCATCTGAAATTGTGTATGGGGTAGCCATTGCGATTACTCCATTGATATCGTATCGGGATGCGGCCATAAGCGCAAGAATTCCTCCCAAAGATAATCCCGCGACGAAAATATTATCGCAGGAACCAGATAATAGATTAATGCCATCCTCAACGGAGACTAGCCAATCTCTCCATTTTGTGCGTATCATATCTGATATTTGAGTGGCATGCCCTGCGAGGCGAACACCGATTGAAGCAATCCCGTTTTCTTTCAGGTAATCCCCCATCAGCCGCATTTCTTTTGGAGTACCAGTGAATCCATGCACCAGGACACATCCGGTTTTTACTCCAGGGAAAAAGAAGGGCTCTGCAGTTGGAATCGTCAAATTTTTCATAGTTCTAATTAATTATAAGGTTTTTAACTCTCGATTGAGAGAGGTAAGTGTGATCAATTTGTCATTGGAAGCAACGACGTCATCTTCGATACGTACACCGCCTTTACCTGGGAGATATATACCAGGTTCAATTGTAAAAGTCATTCCTGATACAATTTTGGTGGAATTGTTTGCAGCGATGTATGGTTCTTCATGAGCTTCAAGTCCAATCCCATGACCTGTTCTGTGGATGAAGTATTTGCCATACCCCTTCTTTTTAATGACATTTCTAGCTGCGAAATCTATTCTCTCGGAAATGAAGTTTGGAGGTAGCGTTTGACGTGCTGCATCATTGGCTTGCTTAACAATTTTATATATCCTCATAAGTTCATCATCCACACTGCCTAAAGCAAATGTGCGGGTGATGTCTGATATATATCCGTTTTTTCGCGCTCCCCAATCGATCAAAATAAGATCACCATCCCGGAGTTTTCGGCGGCCGGGAACAGCATGCGGGTTAGCGCTATTTGGACCGGAAGCAATAATTGGAGCAAAGGGAAGTTCTGGTTCTGAACCATTTCTTAATAGATTGACCACTAATTCATTTGCGATCTCCTGCTCAGTTATTCCAACTTTGATAAAAGGGATTGTGCTTTTTAAAGCGGTTTCAGCAATTTGTATCGCTTGACGGATTGAATTGATCTCTTCATTATCCTTAACTGTGCGCAGAGCGTTGAAAATATGTGCAGCAGAAGTAATATGAATTTCAGATGAAGCGCGTTGCAGAAGGTTGATTTCAAGAAAACGCATCGCTGTTGGTTCTACACCAACCATCGATCGATGCCCATTAAAATAATGCAAGGCTTTCTTAAAGGCGTCTCCCCAGGTGGATAGGTTTTCAGTGTACGCGAATGGCGCGATATCGAAAGCAGCATTAGCTACTTTCTCTTGCTCAAATTCAGGGAAGATGAAAGCAGGTGCCTTCCCTTTGCCAACTAAAAGGACAGCTGGCCGTTCGGATTTGTGAAAATGTAATCCAGAAAAATATGCGAGATTCTGTCCAGCATTTATTGCAATCAAATCAATTTGATCATTTTCGAGTTGTTGAATGAGCTTTTCAATTCTTTTATTAACCATAGAATCTCCAGTGTTTTATATAAACGGTTTATATAGGTGGTTTCTGTATGCGCAGCAAAAAACAATAACAAGGTTTGCAGCAGACGATTTGCCTAATCCAAATACCGTGTCTTAAGACCGCAGTCTAATTGATCTCTTAAGTTTTTGGCATATGATTCATCCGAAATCTTTCGCAATTTAAATTACTTCCGCGAAGATCTTGTCCGAGATATCAAAGCCAATCGTAACCAGCTTTTCATTAATTTTAATCTGGACGGTTTTATTAAAAGGCAAAATTTCCTGAATGTTCGCAACATTTCCAGGTAGTACAAGGTTTTTTTCTAAAAATTTCATTGTCTCAGGTTCATCCTCCAACCATTCATGGATTCTTTTAATTACACAGGTGTCCCCTTTAGTAAAAGAAGTTAATGCCTGCCAATTATTGGAGATCGACTCTTGCCCGGGCATAGGATTACCGTGCGGGCAAGCAGGTGGATCTTCAAATGCGGCTGCAAGCCGATCTTCCACGTCTTTAGAAATGGAATGTTCAAGCTTATCTGCTTCAGAATGCAGCTTTGACCATGGAATATCTAATACTCTGGAAAGCAGCCATTCTGTCAACATATGACGGCGAATTACTGATTGGGCTGCCTCATTCCCGGAAGGTGTGAGGTGAATATGCTTGCTTTTATCAACTGAGATCCAATTATCTCGAAGCATGCGTTTTAAAGTAACTGTAACTGTGGGAGGGGATACATCCAGTAATTCCGCCAACCGTGCACCGATGACTTTTTCTCCGTCTCGGTCTAATGTATAAATTACACCTAAATAATCTTCAACTGTAGGGGTTGGTTTTTGTATCATTTTAATCACATCATTATATTATTTATTAGTCTTTACTAATTATACGATTAAGCATTGATTAATAGGATATGAATGAATATCAAGTTTTTGATTTCTTATTTTTAATAATGAAAATAAGAGAAATGTTTTTAGGAGAGTATAATTTTCACACTTAATGTTCAATTATCAGGAGATTTTATGATCTCAATCAAAAACAAAGATGAAATTCAAGGGTTACGTGATTCTGGAAGAATCGTTGCGGAAACATTCGCTGTCATAAAAGATATGATTAAGCCCGGCGTAGTATTGAAAGATATTGACCATGTGGCGGAGGAATACATTCTTCAGCAAGGAGCAGAAACTCTATATAAAGGGATTCGACAACGTCCACGGCAGCGTCCATTTCCAGGAGTAATCACCACTTCTCTTAATCACCAGATTTGCCACGGTATACCTGATGATCGTGTTCTTAAAGAAGGAGATATTATCGGCATTGATATTGGTTTGCGGTATAAGGGTTGGTGCGGTGATGCATGCAAAACTTATCCAGTTGGGAAGGTGTCCCCAGAAGTTAGGAAATTAGTTGATATCGCAAAGCAGTGTTTATACAAGGGTATTCATGCCGCGCTTGAGGGGAACCATGTTGGGGCGATTGGCGCTGCTATACAATTATTTGCGGAAAGCAAAGGGTATTCAGTGGTCAGGGAATATGGTGGACACGGGATTGGCCGTAAATTATGGGAAGAACCATTTATTCCGCATATTGGACCAGAAAACAGAGGGCCGCGATTGCGGACAGGAATGGTGCTCAATATTGAACCAATGATAAATATTGGCAAACCAGATACGCGCTTAATGCCAGATGAATGGTCAGTACAAACTGCAGATAAATCCTTATCTGCCCAATTTGAACATACAATCGTGATCACAGAAAATGGTCCTGATATTCTCTCGATTATTCCAACATAAGCAGGAGGAGCAATGAAAAAAACCTCCCGATATTTGATGTTTGCATTATTGTATTTTTCCCAGGGATCAATAATGGCGTATTTTACAGCTTTGAATGCGCTGTATTTACAGTCATTTGGCCTTGACATGGGGAAGGTTGGGATTATCGGTACAATCGGGTTAATTCCATTTGTGTTAAAGATTTTTATGGGAATGCTGAGTGATAAGGTGAACTTCTTTGGTCTGGGCTTTCGAAAACCATACATTGTGCTCGGTTTGATAATTCAGGCAGCCTGTTTGCTTGCAGTACCATTGCTTCACCCGGGTCGGAATTTCATGCTGTATGCTCTTCTGGCATTTGTAATGATGATGGGAATGGCGTTGTATGATACATGTACAGATGGATTAGCACTTGACTCAACCCCTAAAGAGGATGAGGGAATCATTCAAGGCTTTATGGTTGGCGGAAGGGCAGCTGGCATGGTGATCACTTCCAGCTTGCTCGGTTTGGTGGTTCAGCATATTTCATGGCCAGCGGGATTTGCTTTATTGGCAGTAATCACACTGCTTCCTCTTCCCCTTGTATTGAAAAATAAGGAAGTAGAAAGCACAGCTACCACACGTTTTGAGTGGAGTGCTTTTAAGAGTTTTAAGCAAGCGCATATAATCGCTTTGGGTGTGTTGGGTGCCCTATACTCATTGATAATCAATGGGGCTAATCAGCTCGTAAATCCTTTTCTGGTGGACCGATTTTCAATTAATCTTGCCACAGCCGGGTATATTGCCACGATATTAGGATTGGGAACAATGGTTGGTGGATTGATTGGCGGAAGTATCACGGATCGAATTGGGCAGGAAAAGTCAGTGCAGGCGGCAGTTGTTGCTTCCTTAATTGGAGTTGGCATATTGCCCTTTATTTCAGCACAGTGGATGGCCTGGCTGCTTGTGTTTATTTTCGGATTTTCATTTGGTTTTTACGAAACTATCTATTTTGCCATTTCCATGCGGTTGACAGATGGAAGAATAGCGGCAACTATGTTCTCTGTCCTGATGGCGGTGGCGAATATTGGTACTGGAATCGGTTTAGGTTTGACAGGCTTCTTATCTGATATAGCAGGTTTTGCGACCACCTTTTTTATATTAGCAGCACTAAATTTCCTCGCCCTACCTTTGATAGGAGTTATTTTTAAATAAGATGCTTAACTTAAAGAATAGGATATGCGACAATCAGAAATGAATGAAGCTGTTTTTCTAGCCAATTAATAATTCTTACTTATGAAATGTTGAAATAATTATATATAGCAGTGGATAACTGAGCAGAAAGCAAATTGGCCACATCAAAGATCAACTGTGTGGGCTGATACATAGCTATTACAACAACGTAATCACCATTTGGCGAGAAGACGATTCCCGCATCGAGAATGGTGTGAATTAAACCATCTCCCTCTGTGATCCATCCATGCTTATGTCCAAAATTAGTTCCATCTGGCAGTCCTGCTTGCAGCAATACTGCGATCTTGTTCTGGGTGAGGTACGTAATTATCAACTGGCATTCGGATTGTGAGATATCCTCTCCAAAAACTGCGGCAAATGTCCCCCCTCCTGTTTGTGCACACTGGTAGATGTCATCCAGGAGCATCCCCATATCTGCGGTTGTGGTCTGATTGTACACGTCTGGATCAGTTGTGTAATCAAAGCGTTGGTTCGCCGGTGTTGAATAGCGTTGTAGTAGTGGAGCGCCCAGATAGAAATGTCCCGCAAGAAAGGTGTTCTGTAATCCAATTTCCCGCATATCTTGAGTAATGAACATTGGTCCGATATTAGGATCTAAAAAAACCTCCATCAAGGTATCTGCGGGTGGGTTTTCGGATCGCTCCACCATTTTTATCATCAAATCTGCCGCCATCTGTGGAGTGGGTTCCCCTAATCTTCGGAATACGGAGGTCATTATTGGAATTTTGATTGTACTTGCTGCCGTGAATGAAATCCCAGGATCATAGCTAACTCCCCTTTCATAAGCGAAATTAAGTTCTTCCCGTTTTTTCAGGTCTAAGATGAACATCTCGGTTAGGCCGTCAAATTTTGATCGGTCTATGATCTGCTTGAGAAGCACTTCTAGATTATCTAGTGAAGGACGGGGTGGAGAAACTTCCCCAATGACCAGTAAGGCAGAACGTTCCGTAGCTGATTGAAGTGCACGTTCAACAATCGGCAGTGATTTCTCAATATCTAATATCAATCCGGGGCTGCCGACCTGGAAATTGATTGTACCGGGGATAGGAATAGAGGAAGAGGGAACCTGGTCATAGCGAGATGCAATCTCATCCATCAGGAAATTACGGATGCGATTTTCATCAATGTTTGCCTGAAGGGGAGTGTCACTGGCATTAAGGGATCGGTTCCATAAATAACCCCAAAAAGAGGACCAGAAAGGAAGGGTTACTCGCTGTTGGTCTGCCACAGCTATCATTGCAGTGATATCTAATTCAAAACCAAGCTGGGATGGTTTCACCTGCATCTGCTGATCGCCGTAAACTAGTTCGATAGGTATGTTAAACGCCTGAGTGATCCGCTCCGCAGCCTGTTGCTGATCAAGCCCTCCCACTGCAATACCCGCGATGCGTGTGCCTGGAGAGAAACCAGCTCGCAGGCGGCTGAATCTGGTCAATTGAATGACCATCAGGACTAGCGAAGAGACAAGCAGGAAAATCGCAATCCAACGAAAAAGATTAAATTTATTAATTTTCAATCAATAACTCCAATATTCGAAATGCGCTCAAATTTTACCAGAATCGTTTCTTACAATACTTTCGAATAATTATTTGGCATACGATATACTTTGTTTATGAACGTCAGCCGGAAAGAACTTATGGAAACACTCCGAAAAGTGCTTCCATTTAATAATCTGGAAGAAGAGCATATCGATCTCTTGATAAATAATGCTGAAATTGTTTACTTCCCTGCCGAAAAAATGGTTTATTTAGAAGAAACCCCTGCCTCTTTTTTTTATGTTTTATATCAGGGACGTCTGGAGATTCTGAAAGAGAAACAACATGCATTGGCCAAGTTGAATAATATCAGTGAACGTTTTTCTTTTGGTGAGGATGCATTGATAAAGGATCAGAAACGACGGACGAGTGCCAGAGCGATAACAGACGTGATCTTAATCAAGATTGATAAAGAGATATTAATACGGATAGGCAGGGAGAACAGAGGTTTTAGAAATAAAAAGAACACCATGATCGCCTCTTATGAACATCTTATCCGTAAAACAATTAACTTGGGAAAGGAGGAGACAATATGCTACATGGGGCAGCCGCACCCAATTGTTATAATATTAAAAATAATCTTTGCGATGCTTGCTGTTTTTGGGCTTGGTATTATTTTTGTTATTTTAATTAACAATGGTCTTCTTGCGTATCATACTTTATTATGGGGAAGTGGTGTATTAACTGTTTTAACGTTATCTTGGATTGGATGGCAGTTTCTTGAATGGTCCAATGACTTTTTCTTCTTCACAAATA
>Ga0255393_10020_pt1 | contig 25867 bp, 20 predicted proteins | sample ANMaggSeSYBR01C8_FD_182122 | JGI IMG/M metagenome (GOLD analysis project Ga0255393, IMG submission 182122) | Sediment cell enrichment communities from methane seep in Santa Monica Basin, California, United Staets - ANME aggregate JGI... | ecosystem: Environmental > Aquatic > Marine > Cold seeps >... | reverse complement strand
TAAAAGACAGATATGGCATCCAGCCCTTCTCAGATAACAATAAAGCTGCTGCTCTTTCGGATGTAGTTATCCTTTCTGTAAAACCACAGCGGTTAGAAAAAGTTTTAGAGGGATTACAAGGTTCCATCAAGAAAGATACGCTGGTTCTTTCTATCATAGCTGGTGCATCAATTGCGAAAATCTCCCACTTATTAAAACACAACAAAATCGTTCGCTCCATGCCCAATACCCCTGCCCAGATAGGGGAAGGGATTACAGTATGGTGCTGTTCACCAGAAGTAGACGAAAACCAACAAACAATTGCTCGTGCTATCCTTGGTTCTTTTGGACATGAGATTTACGTAGAAGAAGAAGATTATCTGGATAAAGCTACTGCCCTCTCCGGTACAGGGCCAGCGTATGTATACCTCTTTATGGAAGCAATGATAGATGCCGGCGTTCACCTTGGCTTTTCCCGCCGCATCGCCGAAAAATTAGTAACTGAAACTCTGCGCGGCTCAGTCGATTATTACGATAAAAACGGTCTGGAATCCAGACATGTTGCCTCTCTGAGAAATCAGGTAACATCACCAGGCGGCACCTCTGCAGAGGCGCTCTATTACCTCGAAAAAGCTGGCTTCAGAACCGCTATCTCGCGGGCGATATGGGCAGCATATCAACGTTCATTAGAACTGGGACAGGATGCAGACACACTTCCACCGGAACAGGATCTGTGAACACCATTGACCCCAATTTTCCATTAGTAGAACTGCACCGCCATTTAGATGGCAGTGTCCGCCTGGAAACTATCCTCGAGGTTGGATTAAAAAACAATATGGATCTTCCCGGGAAAACCCTTGAAGAATTACGTCCATTTGTACAGGTCACAGAACCAAAACCTAGCGTTCTCAGTTTCTTTGAAAAGTTCAGATGGCTCACTTTAACAATGATTGACTATGATACCTGCAGCCGTATTGCCTATGAAAATGTGGAGGACGCAAAAAATGAAGGTATTGACCATATCGAGCTTCGTTTCTCCCCGTGGTTCATGGCAGAAGCCCATCACCTGGATCCTGCAGGTGTCACAGAAGCTGTCGTCGATGGAATTCAGCGCGGCAGAGAAGATCATCATGTGAGTGTAAATCTGATCGGCATCATCAGCCGCACATACGGTCCTGAAATATGTTTTAAAGAATTGGACGCGCTCCTCACACAAAAAGATCACATCGCAGCATTGGACCTTGCAGGAGATGAAGTTAATTACCCCGGGGAACTTTTCGTTGAACATTTTAAGATCGCTCGCAATGTCGGCTGGCATTCATGCCCACACGCAGGTGAATCAGCAGGCCCGGAATCGATTTGGCAAGCGATTAATTTCCTCGGGGCAGAACGAATTGGCCATGCGGTATCCGCAGTTCACGATCCCAAATTAATGGCTTATCTCTCTTCTAACCAGATCGGTATAGAATCCAACCTAACCAGCAATGTCCAAACAAATACTGTTCCCGATTATGCCAGCCACCCGATCAAGACATTCTTACAATCGGGGATCAAAGCCAGCCTCAGTACTGATGATCCCGGAATCAGTGCTATTGATATCAACCATGAATACAACAGCGCTGCAGTGAAAGCGGGTTTATCAGCGAAAGAGATCCTTCAATCCCAGAAAAATGCTCTTGAATGTGCTTTCTTAACTAATTCCGAAAAAGAATCGCTCATCTCCGCCAAATCTAAATAATCAGTTTTTTTCCAAACAACCTCTTTACATAATTCTTTTTATATGCTATTCTATTATTAGAATATATTAGCAACATAATAAGAGGTGTTTATGAAAAAAATCAATCACGCCAAAGAGTTAAGTTATTTATATAAACAACCAAAGAACAAGATTAGCCTTGTGGATGTCCCTTCTCTCAATTTCCTGGTGATAGATGGAATAGGTGATCCAAATGACAATCCTGAATATACAGAAGCATTAAGCGCATTATACTCTACCGCATACCAGTTGAAATTCGCCATTAAAAAAGGCCCACTGGCAGTCGATTATAAAGTGATGCCTTTGGAAGGGCTTTGGTGGGCTGATGATATGACCTTATTTAACCTTGAGAATAGGTCTAACTGGCAGTGGTGTATGATGATCATGCAGCCGGAATACATTTCAGAAGATTTATTTACAACGATAGCTGCATCCTTAAAACAAAAGAAGGCGCTTCCGAAACTGGATGACGTACGATTTGAGACTTATCAAGAAGGATTATGTATGCAGATATTTCACCTGGGACCTTATGGTGAGGGGGAGCGTGAAACGATCAATAAATTACATACACATATTGAATCAGAAGGATATCATCGGGTTGGAAAACACCATGAAATTTATTTTAATTCCCCGCTCCGTACAGCACCTGAGAACCTAAAAACGATCATCCGCCAACCTGTTAAGGCAGTTTAAGAAATGCCGAGAAAAACAAAAACGGTCACGGATGCAGAATTGGCAGTCATGAGCCTTTTGGCAGAAAAACCAATGCATGGGTACCAGATCGAGCAAATTATTGAAGAACGCGGCATGCGCGATTGGACAAACATTGGCTTCTCTTCAATTTACTATATTCTTGAAAAACTAAGAAAAATCAATTGGCTGGAAAGCGCCCTTGAATACGGAGAAGGAAAAGGACCTGCGCGGCAGATCTATTCACTTACAACCGCAGGCAGGAGCGCCTGGAAAAAGGCAGCAATCAATGCACTCTCCAACCCCTTCAGGAGCAATAGCAATTTTCAATTAGGTTTATCAAACCTTCTTCACCTGGAAAAAAGCCAAATAATACCCGCCCTTGAGAAATACGTGAAAAAACTTGAACAGAAATATCAACGAGTATCGGAAAAACTTACAGATCAAGGAGAGGACCTCCCCTGGAACGCTTCAGCCATGTTTGACCTCAGTCTTGCACAGATTAAAACTGAATTGAATTGGGTAAAAGCATTTATTGAAAAGGTTAGGTTAAGAACACCCTGAGTTGATATCATGTCTTAAAGGCATATCTCCCCTTTTATCTAAATTTCCAAATTGGTTCACGAGGTTGATACATTTTTTTGCAAGATTGTTTCAATGCCATGGCCTGCAAGGGCAATTAATATCTATTACTTCAAGGCATACACAATCCCTTCTTGATCCTCATACACAACCGAGTAATATTTTTGCCACGTTTCAGGATTAAAGTACGTTGGAATCTCCATTCTCTCATCTCCAAACCAATTCGTCTTGATCACCACTATATAATTTGCGCTATTTTCTCGTGAAACGGTATTTGTATATCCCGCGTCGTACACGTAATATGGCAAACCATTTTCTACCCACACAGTAGAATCACATACATTCTTTTGTACGTAGTCGTACACGCTGTAGTAGCCATCTACTCCCACGGATTCTCTAAACTGATCCCTGAGAATAATAGCATTTTCAGGTTTTCTTTCTAAAACCCAAACCTGCGACCAGACTATCCCTAAAGCAATCAGAAGCAAGAATGGCGCGTAAACATAACCCGCCAATTTTCTTATTTTTCCATCAAAGTTGATTCTTTTCACAAGGTCTTTGGCCAAGAGAAGCAGAACAATAAAGATATATGCCAGCATTGCCTGTCCGAATCGCCAATTGATCGATGCAGCAACATCTGTTCTGAGAAAAAATGCAGTCACTGGGGTGAAAATAAAGCTGATCACCAACAACAGAAGTATCCCTGCCTGCCAGCGATATTTGGGAAACTTCTTGATACTAATCAAAACCATAATCAGCGTCAACCCAATGATCAAATATAAATTCTTTGGAATGTACTTATAAAAATAGGGATTGGTCAGGTTAGAAGCAATGCTCCATTTTGAAGCTTCAAGCACATAATCTGAAAATATTTTCCCGTTCAAAACCAGGTTTCTCAATATCCAAATTACACCAGGAATCATCAAAGATGAAGAAATTAAATAGATTATCAAACTGGATTTTGATTCTCTTACCCAGTTTCTTAAAACCTTCCAAACCATCTTTCCACCAAGTAGTATCCATAAGGGCGCCAGAACATATGCTGCATTAGGCTTAACAGATAGAGCGATCATCCCCGCAACACCGATAGGAACCATAGCCCACATATCAAATTTACCGGTTTTGGGAAATGGGTAGAAAAACAATATAGACAATATTGAAGCAGCCAGCAACAGATCATTTTTTCCCACTGTAACCATTTCCATCTGAAAGACTCGCCAAAGATTCAAGAATTTGAAAAAATAATTACTGAGAATAACCAATGTGATTAGTAACAGTAAAAAAGACGATCGTATTTGAGTATACCGCTTTGCCAACAGCCAGAAAGACAAGATAAAAAAAAGGTCGATCAATGCATGCATCCATCCGAATAAATTTGCGTTTCCTGAAACCAGCATAGAAAATGACAGCAGGGATTCATAACCAAAGGGATATTCACCATAGGCAATTGTCATGTCATTCGCCGAACCGCTGCGGACCATTTCAACCGCTTTAGGGAAGTGATATTTGCCGGCATCCCAGGGAAACCAGTCTCCAGCGATTGATTCTGGCCAACGCATGATAGGGATCAAGATCAATAGGACGATTAATATTAGCGCAATCGCATATACAATATTTTCGGAAATTGCCCACCCATTCGGATAGTCTCTCCATAAGAATTGATGCCCATCTATCGTGCTAATTCGGCTAAGTAAAATAAACAAGAGCAGCGTAGAAATAATTACAAGCGGAAATGCATAAACAGGTTTATATAAACCAGCAACACCTAACACAGAGCCAGCAAAGATAACGCTATAAAAAAAACAGGTAATCCCCAAATAAGTGTTGAATAAAACATCCCCGATAATATCTTTCTTGACCATCCATCTCCCAAATTCTGACTCAAATGATTATACGTGTTTTTCATCCACCAATAAACAAGTAAACAACAAATAAAATGACTGTGCACTAAAAAACTCAGGATAAAATATATCAAGTATGAGTAAATCAAACGCAACATTTTTACTTCGCGGGAAAAACATCGTATGCCGCTCAAACATTCCACTTCGGAAAGCTATGAAAGAGAAAAATATCTCGGTTTCCGATCATCTGGCTGTGCGTGCCGGAGAACTGATAACTGATGATGAAATGGTCAAAACAGGCGATCTCATAGAACTGATCCCTGTTATCTCGGGAGGATAATTATGAGGTGCAGGAAATGCGGTGAAAAAGCCGTGATCAATATGCGCCAACATCGGCTGTCATTATGTAAACAGCATTACCTTGAATGGCTTCCTACGCAGATCCTAAAATTTATAAATAAATATGGGATGTTCTCTGAACATGACCGCATTCTAGTGGCTATTTCTGGGGGTAAAGATTCATTAGCGTTATGGGATATTCTATGGAAATTGGGTTTTCATACTGAAGGTCTCTATATTAATTTGGGAATTAACTCCGAGATTGCATATTCAAACCGTTCGATGATATTTGCTCAGGAATTCGCAAATCAGCGTAGTTTAACACTACATATTGCTGATATAAAAACAGATTATGGGGAATCTATCCCTGAAATTTCTATCAGAACCCGACGCGGAAGGGATAAGCCATGCTCATTGTGTGGGCTAATAAAAAGACACGTCATGAACCGATTCACTATAGACGGTCAATACAATGTACTTGCTACTGCGCATAATCTGGATGATGAAGCCGCCATTCTGCTTGCAAACACTTTGGATTGGTCCTTGGAATTCTTAGCTCGTGGTAAGCCGGTTTTGCCATCAAAGCCAGGATTTATAAAGAAAGTAAAGCCATTTTTCCGGACATATGAACGGGAAACAGCTGCCTACGCCATTCTCACGCACATTGAATACATGCGCGATGAATGCCCTTTTTCAACTGACAGCAAACAGCTATATTACAAAAAATATCTGAATGAGTGGGAAGAAAACTGTCCCGGCACAAAACTGCGCTTCTACCTAAATTATCTCAAGGCGATTTCTCAAGGCGCTTTTCCAGGCAGACAGGAATCAGCAGGGCAGCTTTCTCAACAGCGCTGTCCGCAATGCGGCCAGCCCACAAATACCGGCAGTTTATGCGCGTTCTGCAAACTATTCGATAAAACATAATCATCTCAATAATTTTTCCTTTTAAATTAAAAAATAGCGGGGTTTTCTCCCGCTATTCAGTAAACTTACTTACGCGTTTTCTAAGTATTTTTCAACTTCCCAATCAGTAACGTGAATGCGGTACTCTTCACATTCCTCTAATTTTGCACGCCGGAAAGCAGAGTATATCTCCGTTCCAAGCGTATTTTTAAGCAAATCATCGTTGTCTAATTCAACCAGCGCCTCTGAAAGAGAAGCTGGAAGTTCTTTGATACTTTTGGCTTTTCTCTCCTCTTCGCTTAGCTTGTAAATATTGATATTGTTCAACGGTTTGGGTGGTTTTAGTTTATTATCCATGCCATCCTTGCCTATCGCAAGCATTCCAGCAAAGGCGAGATAAGGATTGCAGGCAGGATCCGGGCAGCGCAGTTCCGCGCGGGTTGCGTTTTTCTGACCTGGTGTATAGCGGGGGATACGAATCAGTGCAGATCGATTTGTTTGAGCCCAGCCCACATATACCGGAGCTTCATAGCCGGGAACCAAGCGTTTATAAGAATTCACTGTTGGAGCGACCAAAGCGGTTAACGCACGCGCATGTTTCAGCTGGCCGGCGATGAAAGAATAAGCAATTTCAGAAAGATGGACATCATTATCCTCATCGAAAAAGATATTGTCTCCCTTTTCATCAAACAATGACATATGGGTATGCATCCCAGAACCATTGATTCCAAAGATTGGTTTAGGCATGAATGAAGCAATCAAACCATGTTGGTCGGCAATCGCTTTAACAGTATATTTCAATGTCATCACATTATCCGCTGTGCGCAGTGCATCCGCAAATCGGAAATCAATCTCATGCTGACCGCGGGCAACTTCATGATGCCCCATCTCAATTTCTAACCCCATTGTGTTTAACGCATCCATCAATTCCGTACGCACCTGCACGGCCTCGTCGTCTGACGAGAAATCAAAGTAACCACCCACATCATGCGGTACAGGACGCAGCCCGCCATTTTTTTTGAATAAGAAGAACTCCGGCTCTGGTCCGCAGTTAAACACCAATCCACTTTTTTTCAAGTCAACCAGCATTTTCTTCAATAAACCGCGCGGATCACCAGCAAATGGTTCTCCATCTGGAGTGTAGATATCACAGAAAAATCTCGCTCGCCGTAAATTTTCCGGTGTCCAGGGGAGAACTGCGTAGGTGTCAGTATCAATTTTCAGGTGCATATCACTTTCCTGAATGCGAGCAAATCCCTGGACAGAGGAACCGTCAAACCAAATGCCATTGTCCAGCGCACCTTCGAGCTGTTCAACAGGTGCATCTACACTTTTGATTTTGCCAGTTACATCAGAAAATTGAAAACTGATGAATTTGACATTATCTTTCTTTATCTGTTCTAAGATCGCTTTCTTATCCATACTACCTCCATTGGCCTTAAAAATATTAAGGGCACGCCCGGCGGGCATGCCCATATTAACGCATAATTCTTTCTATGAATGCCCTTCCTATAAGCAGGGTTTCCGAATTGCAACCCAGGCCACCGTGGCAACCTTGGCACAGACATCACTGCCTGTTTTTACGTCACCACTTAATCGGAAGGGAAAATAAAGCCCATGGCAGGGCTTTGAAGGCATCCGCTGATAGATCGATTTTCTCCCATCACTGGGATTAGCGCTTTCCTCTCGGAAAGGAACCTCCTCCTCGTAGTCTCTCCTTAAAGAGACCCAGCCGCTTTTTTCCTTTACTATTCAATTGTTAAATTAGGTTGATTTTTACCACAAACGTTTTTTTTCGTCAAGCTGCTCTTCTGGAAAGTTGGGGGCAGTTTTGTTTGTACTTGGCTCAAATTACTTACCGGCAGATTAAAATTGGATGCTCAAACTCACGCAGCATCTGGTCAACCGTGCTGCCAACGGCAACATTTATCAGCGGACTTTGTCCATAACCTCCCATAACGATCAGGTTCGCTCTCCTGGTGCGTGCAATTTCCAAAATGGCATCACCCGCGGGACCATCTGCCTTAACATATTCAGCCTTAACTCCATTCTTCTGTAAATAATCTCTAGCTCGTGTTAAATTTTGATTTTTGATTTTTTCCCCTTCTGTTGAACTTACAACCACCAACTGGGTCTCCCATCTGCTTCCAAGATAGGAAGACAAAAATAAAGCTTCCTCACTCTTTGGGCTGCCATCATAAGCCAATAAAGTTATATCTAAACGGGTTGTTACAGATGGTACAGCCAGCACTGGCCGAGAGCAGCGCTGCAAAATTGTTCTTATTCCAGACTGCAAGCGTTCCTGTGGCTGGGTTCCAGGTGGGTGGTTGAGATGTACCATGACCAAATCAGTCCAAATTGCGCGCTGAACAATCTGTCGGGCAACCCTACCTGCCTCAACCGCAAACTCAGCTTTGACATTTTCTTCAGAACAACGTGTATAGAATCGATCGCGAATATCCCTTACTTTTTGAGAATCTAGTTTTTTCCGGTTGGCAACTACGTGCAATCCACGCAGAACTGAGCTTTCATGTCGAGCAACAAGAATAGCTTCGTCCAAGACTTGCCAATTATTTTCTTTACCGCTGAGGCCTACCAGAATCGCATTGAATAATTTGTCTTTACGGGGCAAACTTACATTAACGCGCCATTCACCTGGTGGTGGTCCCGCTTCTAATTCATCTGGGATTATCAAGTCGATAATATTTTTCCAAACTTCAGCCAGTACACGCCCAGGCGTGCGGCTAAAGCGTCGAGCCAGATCTTTAGCAGTCTGGTTGACATCTACATTCCAACCCAATTCTCCCGCCAGTTCAACCTGATGTTGTTTCAGCCACAAATACAGGTCAGTTTCAGTTCGGCCCGGAAAATCGCGTAAAACACCTAATTGTCGGCTGGCGCGGATCACTGGACGATAAACATTTTTCACCCAACTATTAACTGCTTCCTCAATTGGGATATCTCGTTGCTGGTCTAGTCCAAGGTAATAATGATGGGCAGATATATGTTTAGATAATTCTTTATATCCCCCCGGTTCGGTAACCCTAAAATCAAAATCTGGAGAAAACCGCTTTAACCCCATTTCGTCGAACACTTCCGCTCTTTCAGCTTTGAGAATCAAATCTTCCAGATCATCATCAGGTTTGATTTCAATATTGGTGCGGAATTCACTAACATATGCTTCAATCGTGGCCATTTTCATCTGTTTTGCAATTGAAACACGATGATTGCCATCAAATACAAAATAAATTTCCCCAATTTTGTAAACCTCAATTGGTGGTAACCCTTTCTGAACTTGAGCCAGTTTAACCCTTGCCCAGCGTTCAGCATCACTATCAGTTAGGGGTAAAAATTTTTTATTGAAATCCAGATACCTGCCAACACTTCCTACAATGGAATCTAATGGGATATTTGCCAAATATTGTCTTCGTTGGCCAGAAACCTCGATGCGTCTTTTTACTTCTTCATAGGATAATAGCTTTTCGTGTTTCCCGCTGATCATGGCAATTAAAGATTGCAATTTAGCACTTCGGCGCGCTTGGCGAAAATCATTCAATGCAGACAAATAACGACCGGAACTATCCATTTCCATCATTGCCCTCCTTTTTTCCCCGCGAAACGATCATTTCAACATCAATCGTGTTTTTACGATAACCATACGTATTGATTACAATAGTTTGGGCATAACGAGTTTCTACTTTCTTAGTACTGCTGTTAATATGCACATGTCCATGAAAATGATATGCTGGTTTGCAAACCTCTAATAGCCAGCGAAGGGCTTTAAATCCCTGGTGCGCTCGATCTGGCAAATCATTTATGCCCCAGGACGGAGAGTGGCTAATCAAAATATCCAGCCAGCGATGATGTGCCAATCGGTTCCACAATAGTTTTGGCATCATTGCCAGAACCATCCACCACATTTGAGCCTGAGTGTATTGATGAGATCCAACCCGGTACCGCACTGACCCTTCAAAGCCAGCAATTATCAGCCCCTGATGCCAAATCACACGGCGGTGCAAGTTGATTGCGCCATGTGGTTTGGTGCGATCTCCATTTTCACTGTATTCAACTGCGGCAGCGTGATTACCGCGGACAAACATCACCGGGACATTCAACGAGTCAACCAGAAACTCCAGGTAATAATACGGCAGATCACCGCAGCCCAGCACAAGGTTAACATCTGCGAAATGTTGGCAAGTTATTTCATTATAGAGAATGCCTTCAACTTTATCACTAACAGACAATATGATCATTTTTTATTATTCTACTTGATTGCAGGTCAACACAAACTAATTTTTTTGGAATTGGCGAAGTCAAAAAGCTGTAAAAGGATTATGCATGCTCGGTTGAGTATCACATCATGTTTATAATTGCTGTTTTATATCTAACGAACAGCAAATATGTGGTGATTATTTATGACCTACCTGCAAACTATAAGCGTCCCACCACGGCTCTAACGAGCAGCTTGCTGATTAAGTACGAGAGGTAGAAAATCAGTTGATACTTTCAACTAGACAGCTAACTCTTGGCAAAATAATATCGACGCGAATGATTCACGTTTTATCCTTTAGACTATAATTTTATAAACATTCCTGTAACTTCATAGGAGCGGGATGGGCGAAAAAAAGGAGTACTAACGATGACTAAGAAACCGCATTCAAAGCAATTTTTTCTTTTGATAGCGATTTTAGCCATGCTTTTTCAACCTGCTTGTTCTTTATTCAGCGGCCAAACCGATTTTAAAGATCCTGAACATGTTGATTTCAGCACTGAAGAGACAGCTATCCTAGATGCACAAACTCCTCTTGAAAATTTAGAGGAAGCTGCAGCGCACATGGAGGGGTCCTATTTCGAGCAGGATGGCATCAAGCTGTACTTTGATTCCCAACTGATATTAGATGTTGACCCGCCCGCCGAGAGCATCCCTGCTTCAAGCGGCAGCGAGATGTATGACATGGCCCACCCAGCCTACGTACATTTCAATCTTTATATGGAGCAGGCTCAAGTGTATGTTGTCCCTGTTCAAGAGTATAAAACTGCGGCAGATTTTGCGCCGGATATCATTGCTGATCTGCATCGGCTAAATGACGACATAAATATTTTTCGCGATTGTGTCCCAGAATTACCATTAAATGAATTTTTCCACGTTTGTGACCATCAACAGTTTAATTCCAACCTGGCTAAAGTAGAATTCCAAAACGGAACTGGTATCAGATTTGTATCTGTGTATGGCGTTCAGGATATGGCCCCTGTAGAAAATGAGCACCTGGTCTATGTTTTCCAGGGCTTCACGAACGATGGCAAGTACTACATCAAAGCTATTGTCCGATTATCACATTCACAGCTTCCAAAGATTGGCGATATTCCAGCAGAGGTCTATGCGGCAGCAGATGCCAGCATCGTAGAGCAATATTTTGACGGATTTGAACAGATGTTAAATCAAAATGAAGCTGATTTCTCACCCACACTTGATTGGATCGACACATTCTTGGGATCACTACGTGTAGAATGATTTCTACACTGAAATCATCCATAAAAGCAAAATTGCTTGAGTAAATCTCAACTATCAAGCTCTATGTTTAATAACAATCCGTCTTCAAACAAATCACTGCTCTCGTTTTTTTCTCAAGCAGAATTGAGATCTATTTTACTTATTAGAACATATATACTATAATATACGTAATATATAATTAGTTTATCCGTAAAATATGGAGTCGTTTATGCCTTCTAAATCTAAAGATAAAAAAAATAATAGTATTGATGCCAAACAAGCCGTACTTGATAAAGCGCTGGAAGAAATCACCAAACGGTTCGGGGATGGCGCTATCATCCGCTTGGGAGAAGCACGCCACCTTGAAGTGGCCGCCATCTCCACCGGCTCACTTTCCCTTGATATCGCATTGGGTGTCGGAGGTATTCCCCGCGCGCGTGTAGCGGAGGTTTTCGGCCCAGAAGCATCTGGAAAAACGACTCTGTGCCTCCACATGGCTGCGGAAGCACAGAAAACAGGCGGTACAGTCGCATTTATTGACATGGAACACGCGTTAGATCCCGCCTATGCCGCTTTGCTTGGTGTAGACATAGATAATTTGTTAATCTCCCAACCAGATACTGGCGAGCAGGCATTGGAGATCCTGCAGACCCTTGTTCGGTCAGGCGCACTGGATCTGGTTATTATAGATTCCGTCGCCGCGCTGGTCCCCCGCTCTGAGATTGAAGGTGACATGGGAGACGCAACCATGGGCATGCAAGCCCGCCTAATGTCACAAGCACTGCGAAAATTATCCGGTGCGATCAGCCAAACCCGGACAGCTGTCGTCTTCACTAACCAATTACGCCAAAAGATTGGTGTATATTTTGGCAACCCGGAAACAACACCAGGCGGCCTGGCTTTAAAATTTTACGCTTCGGTACGCCTGGATATTCGCCGCATCCAATCCATAAAGTCAGGATCAGAAATCACCGGAAACCATGTCCGTGTGCGGGTTGTTAAAAATAAAGTCGCCGCACCTTTCCGCACCGCTGAGTTTGACATCATGTACAACGAGGGAATATCAAAAACCGGTGAAATCCTAGATCTGGGCGCATCCCTGGATGTGATCACTAAACGAGGTGCCTTCTATTCATACGGTGACATTCGTCTTGGTCAGGGCCGTGAGAACGCGAAAGTATTTCTAAAACAGAACCCAGAATTGAGTAATGAGATCGAAACAGCCGTCCGCGAGCAAGTGCTGGGCGCAGAAATACCAGCAGATGATGCTGGTGAACCACCAGCAGACCCCAAAGAAAACGAGTAGTTTTCTCTTTAATTTTATAAGAACGCTGTTTTTTACAGCGTTCTTTTTTTCTCACTTATTCTATTTCCTGCAGATAATACACATCACGGATCGCAGATGCTTCCGCTGCCCATCCCTCCAAGCCGCTATCAGTTCGCACACCCCACCATAAGTTTGCACCGCCTAAAAATCGTGTACATACCGGCAAACTCACAACCTCAAGGTGTGTACCTTTTGGCAGAGACAGCATGTAATTTGCAGATTCAGCATCCGGTGATGACCGCAGCGGGATCAGAGCGTTCACCACTTTTATGTGTGATCCAACTGAAGTCAATCGTGCAGGTTTAGCGCCCTCACATACCGGAATCTCTTTTTCATTCCCTGATAGTGAAGCACCCTGAGTTTCAATGATCTTCTCTGCTTCCATATTCCACTCCAGAACATCAGAATTAAAGGAATACAGTACATCGCCATTTCCATCTACGATGTTCCATACACCAAATTCATCAGGAGTAAAAGCATAATCACCTGGTAAAACCTTAAATACATCTTCTGTAATTAACGGTACCCAAATCTTTTTATCTTCGCTCAATTGATATCGCAAAACACCGCCGGTATCTAGTAATCCTGTGTCCGTTTCATCTAATTTCAAGGGATTATTCGATTTAGGAAGCGAAGGGATTTGGACAGCGCTGCTATCTTCTTCAAGATTCTTCTCAGCAAATTGCTGTGTTTCCGCATCGCCCGCCATCTCACGATAAATGAATGGTGCAGATACTTCGCTAAGAAGAATAACCAGAAATATTATGAGAATAATTAACACAATCAATTTAAACAGGTCAACGTTAATCAATGCATTCTTCATAACGGCACCTCATTTACCCTTCTTCTTTTTTACCATCTTTCTTGCTTGTTTTACGAAGGCTTTTTCATCTGACAGGTTTTGGGCTTTACCAATGATTTTTTCAATCTCCAACTGCGTTAATTCTGAAAGGCGTTTGAATGTGAATATTCCCGCATTGTTCAACCGTTTCTCGATGATCCCCCCGATACCTTTAATATCTTTCAAGTCGTCTTTCTTATCTTTTAACTGACCAACAACATTTTTATACCTTTTTCTCCAGTAACACCAATCAATTAGCCATTCAACCAACCAGCCCACTATCAAACCAGCGGTCAATCCAATCCAGAATTCTTTTGACATTTTAAAACCCTCTTTTGTTTTATATAATTCTACCAATAATATAAATATGAATATCTCATCTTAATCAAGATATGAGAACTTGCAGCAATCCGAGATATTCAATTTGGCAAGATAATTGCACCTGTAAGCATAGATTATGATGAAAACAGATAGTAAGAAAAGGTTTTCCTGGCTAACGCTGCTTGGTACATTTTTCGCGTTAATCATCTTCATTACCACAAGTGGTATGATTTTTATTGTCTATCCACAATCCAATCGGCTGCTGAGTTTATTTTTAGGAATCAACAAGGAAGAAACCTTTCTTTCAACACCAAAATTTAGCGACTCTACGACACCCACACCTTTCCAACCTGCACCTACCGAAGAAGCACTTATCGTAATCCCCACGGTAACCGCCCAACCAGACCCATTACCCACGAAAATGCCCACTCCCACCCAACAATCAACCCCCGCGGCAGACTCATCTGTGGAAAATTTACCTGCTTCAGCGTATATCAAAGGCATCTATGGTTCTCCTCAGCTTTACACGCTTGATTGCGAAGCACAAGCAGCGGTTGATTGGGCACGTTTCTTTGGCGTACCGATCAGTGAGCTGGAATTTATCGACCGCATACCGCATTCAGATGATCCCACGCAAGGGTTCGTGGGAAATATCAACGGCGCTATGGGACAGCTCCCCCCTAATGATTACGGCGTGTACGCGGGACCTGTTGCTGAACTCCTGCGAGAATATGGGCTCAACGCACTTGCAGTCAGCGGATGGGATATCCAGGCAATCAAAAAAGAAATCGCTGCTGGTCGTCCAGTGATCGCCTGGATCGTGAATCTGCCCTTTGCTATTGAGACCAGCCAATATACCGCTTCAAACGGAAACACAATCACAGCCGCTAGATTTGAACACACCTGGATCATTACTGGCTACAATGCTTATACATTTACGGTCATCGACAGCGAATGGACCTACAACGTGAAGACCTCCACATTCATTGAACGCTGGAATGCTTTGGGAAATCAGGCGATTATCTTAAATTCTGATTGATCCACCCCCTACAGGTGTTGTTTCAAATTTAGTTACTCCCAAAATAAATATCCATTCAACTGGTTAGTCTATTTCAAATAAATGTGTTTATAATCTAGAAGATGTTTGCTTTAGTCTTTTATCTACTTCATATGCTTGCTTTTTCTAGATGAGATAATGTTTATCTTTAGTAAAAAATGGTTGTGCAATCTTAAATAAAAGATTTTTTGGATATTATCATGACTCTTAATCAGTTATTTGGTTTTACAGGCTTTTTTGGATTAATTAGCGCGCTCATTTTATGCCTATCCCTCATTGTTTTATCTGTTGTGCTAAAAGCGCGAAAATCCTCGAATTCTATGAACATCTTTCATATCCTCATGTGTACCCAAACAGCATCATTAGGGCTTGCACTGCTTTCGTTAAACATCTTACTTCAAAGGGATGCTTTCGAATATTCCTTAGTATTCAACACAATTGAATCTGCAATGCCATGGTATCAAAAGATAGGTGGAATGTGGTCAGGGCAATCCAGTTCCTTGCTATTCTGGTCTTTCATCATGTCTGCCGCTTCATTATTATCTATTCATCTTGCCAAACGCTTCTCTTGCGACCTTTACGTTCCTTCCATTGTGCTTGTCTTTGAATGCACCCTGATCTTTTTCATCTTACCGAATGCCTTTTTTTTCAATCCATTTGAAAAGATTTGGGTACTTCCTTCAGGGACAATCACCCATGCATTTTTTAAACCTTTTCACGCAACACTCCTTTTACAAGCAGACGGTCTGGGAATGACCCCCAACTTAAGTCATACTGCGATGTTGCTGCATCCACCTTTTCTGTACTTGGGTTTAATTGGCTTTTTTATCCCCTATTCATTTACATTATCATCCTGGATTCAAAATGATCAAAACACCAATTGGGTGGCATCAATTTTCCCTTACGTCTTGGCAACATGGATTTGTTTAACTATCGGTATGTTCCTGGGTTCATGGTGGGCATACACAATTTCCGGTTGGGGAGGATACTGGGGATGGGACGCTGTGGAAATATCAGGTTTGCTACCCTGGTTGTTTTCAATTGGGTTAGTACATTCCATGAGCATGCATACAAGAAGAAAAACAAATATGAAGTGGATCTACCTGTTTTCCTCAGGAATCATAATCCTTACCTTGCTCGGAATTCTCATCACACGTTCCGGCATCCTCGAATCAGTACACGCTTATACAAGCAGTTCCATGGGCCCCGCTCTGACAGCCTTGATTATCTTGCATATTCTAGCCCTAGTCTATTTTTTAGACAAATCTTATTTTGTTATTAATAAGGAGCCGACTAACCAAACCACATCCTATCCCGAGAATCTTATTAACTGGTTCAATGTTTGTTTATTAATTTTGGCAGCTATTTTTCTCTTTGGACAAACTTTACCGCTTTCTTCACAACTCATATTGGGTGAAAAAAGAAGTTTTTCACAATCCAACTATAAAACCGCTTCAAGCCCCCTGCTGCTAACTCTGGTATTTCTGGCTGGCTTATACCCTATCGCTCACCTCAAAGACGTGGATAAAAAGAAATTCAACCGCCTTTTTGGTAAGCTCATTCTGGTTTCTGCATTTTGTCCGCTAATCTTACTTGCCTTTTCTGCCGTTAGCATCTATACACTGCTCGGATTTTGGGCAGCTGCTTTCCTCTTGTGTAGTTGGCTTTTTTCATTTACACGCACATTTCTTTTTCCATTTTTCACCAACTTCAAGAAGAAAAAAAGGGGGGCAAAAAAGCATGGCTTAAGCTCAACAATCATTCATCTTGGATTTGCAGTGATGGTTTTTGGTATCTTGGGAGTCGAAAATCTTTCCTCCACTCATGATATATATATTAAAAAAGGGGATGTAGTTGTTGTAGGAGGTTTTACGCTCCTGAGCCAAAATGACAAGTATTACATCACCAATAATAATGTTGAGCGATCTGAATTTTCTATTAGCACATATTCGCCAACAGGCAACCATAAATTGTTAACAACCACCATTGAATACTATCCTAAGCTAGATACCTTACACACCCAACCTGCTATTTTTCCTGGGTTTTTTCGCGATCTTAAGATTTTGGTACACCAGCTACCAAACGCCCCCAATGAGAAAGCGGGCATATATGTGGCAATCCTTCCACTTATGAGTTGGATTTGGGCAGGTGGTGTACTGTTGGTGATTGGCAGTTTAATGGTTTTGTACCAACTAAGCACCATCTGAGAATCCTGCAAGTTCAAAACTGTACCATTCAAATAATTTGCAATGTTAATACAAGAGGGGTTTCTTGCAATCTTGGCTTAGAACTCGGTGTATATAAATTATTGTCACAGACATTATCTTTTACACCCATGAAGCTACCAATAAATAAAAAATCAATAACTCTATCCATCCTTCAACCTTAAAAAACCTGCTATTTGCTTGACATACGTATAAAAATAATGCTACAATGCAAACGGTTGTATTACAACCGTTTGCATTATGTCAAATAAACACGCAGCCACGATAAGAGATATTGCTCAAATAGCTGGTGTCACTCCAGGAACGGTTTCCCGCGCATTAAATAGCAGCACCCTCGTAAAAGAGGAAACAAAATTGAGAATATTAAAAATCGCGGAAGAGCTTGACTACTCCCCAAATTTAGTGGCAAGGCGGCTATCCACGGGCAAAACCTTCGCGATTGGGGTGGTAGTTCCCTTCTTCACACGTCCAGCGGTAAGTGCAAGACTTGATGGCGTGGTTAGCATCTTATCCAACAGCCAATATGACCTTGTGATTCATGATATCGCATCTCCAAAGCAAAGAACAATTGGTTTTCGGGATATATTACGACAAGAGCGTATTGATGGCGTCCTGATTATTTCCATGCCCATTGTGCATGAGGATATTAAATTTTTTAGGCATTCTAAAGTTCCTATCGTTTTCATTGACCGCAAGCATCCCGATCTGGTAGACTTCAATTCGATAATTATTGATGATGTACTGGGCGGTTATAAGGCCACAAAATATTTAATTAATTTGGGGCACAGAAAAATTGGGTTCATTGGAGATATCACAGGATCACTTACAAAACCCAAAGCAGATATCATGGAGCATAACAATCCTTTTTTGATTACCGCGAGTCGAGACCGATATAAAGGATATAGAAAAGCATTGGGCGAGGCAGGAATTCCAATTTTGCCTGAGTATTATGGTGAAGATCAACATGGAATCCACGAAGCAAGAGAGCTTGCAACCAATATGCTAAAGTTAGATAATCCACCCACGGCAATCTTCGCAGCAAGCGACATTCAGGCATTTGGTGTTATTCAAGCAGCCAAAAATCTCGGTTTATCCATTCCGGAAGATTTTTCTGTAATTGGATTTGATGATATTCCTGCCGCAGAATTGATGGAACTCACAACTACAAGACAGTTACTATTTGAATCTGGTTACAAAGGAGTTGAGCTTTTACTTCAAGTGATTAATGGTGATCGCGAAGGACAAATTACCATCACCCTTCCAACAGAGCTAGTGGTTAGAAATACCACTGCCCCACCTAAAATCTAATTCCTATATGAAATTGGTTAAACACAAATATATTAATAAAAGGAGGTACACAAAATAATTTTTCTGAAATATCAAATTAATAAACAATTTTAAAAACAAAAAGGAGAAAAAATGAAAAAGGTATATAAACTTCTAGCGATTGGCCTGGTTCTTAGCCTTGCATTAATGGCATGCCAGCCAGCTGTACCCGCTGAGGAAGCACCAGTGGAAGAGGCACCTGCTGTCGAGGAACCCGCTGAGGAAGCACCTGTTGTTGATGATATGTGTATGGGTGCCGCCGCTGGCGATGAGATAACCATGTTATATCAATGGTCAGGCGCGGAAGAGGAACGGTTAAATGAAATCCTTGCACCATTTGTGGCCGCCTGTGGTATCGTCCTAAAACCTGAGGCATCACGTGATCAGGCATTATTAGATACCAAGGTCCAGGCAGGAACCCCGCCCGACATTGCATTCTATAATGTTGCCCAGCTGGTTCAATACGAGGATGTTCTCAAACCTATGGATACGCTTGGCGCATACGGCGAGAATTACGCCGACTTTTTCAAGGACCCCGGCACAGTCAATGGTAAATGGCTGGGACTCCCTGTAAAAGCCGATATTAAAACTATTGTCTGGTATAGCCCAGCAATATTTGAAGCCAAGGGTTACTCCGTACCTGCAACATGGGTCGAACTTGATGCATTGGTAGAAGAGATGGTTGCTAATGGTGATGTGCCCTGGAGTATGGGCATGGAATCCGGTGATGCAACCGGGTGGACTGGATCTGATTTCATTCAGGATATTATGCTAGTCCAACAAGGTCCTCAGTATGTTCTCGACCTCATCTCGGGTGCAGTTTCCTATGATGATGCAGGCGTTAAACAAGCATATGAAACCTATGGCAAATGGGCCATGGATGCCACATATACAGTAGGCGGCGTGCAGGGTACCCTCTCAGTCGGTTTCATTGATGCTATTCTCAAAGTATATTCAGATCCCCCAGAGGCGATGATGGTCAAGCAGTCTGGTTTCGCTGGCGGTGAAGTCGCCAAGCAATATCCTGATCTGGAGTATGGGACCGATTATGACTTCTTCGCTGTTCCAGGGGCGCAGGGCTTACAAGGCGGAGCAGATTGGCTGATGGCGTTTACAGACACACCAGCTGTTAAAGCACTGGTTGCTTACTTATCTTCAACTGATGGTGGAGCAAATTGGGCGAAAGCAAGTTTTGATCTATCACCCAACAAAGGCGCAGCCGGAAATTACGTAGAACCCGCACTGATCAAAAAGGGCGAAGCCCTCGCGAACACAAAAGGTTTCACACCGGATATTGGGGACACCATTCCGGGCGGATTTGGATCAGCTGAATTCAAAGCCATTTCAGACTATGTCAATGGTGGAGATCTTGATACAATCTTAGCTGCTTTGGCAGTAGTGCAATCTGAAGCATTAGAGTAATCTCTAAAACAAAGCGGGTGCTTGATAATAAGCACCCGCTTTTCAATTATATTACAATGAATTTATCTGGTCTCTTTATTTACTTATTATTCATCTAATCATTCTTTTTTAGAGTGGGAGGGTACAAACTATGGATAAAAATATTCCCGGAATTATGCGGCAGAAACGTTGGGTTCCCTGGATGTATCTACTACCCGCGCTTGTGGTAATGATCGTTTTTATCGTCTACCCGGGCTTGAACACTATGTTTTTAAGTTTAAGAAATGACACAAATTCAGATTGGGCAAGCGTAAATTGTTCTCCCGATAAACCATGTTGGGGTATTTTTGAGAATTTTCGTTATGCGTTAACTTCGCCAGTCATGAAAACCGCTTTCTTAAATAACATTAAGTGGATTGTAATCATGGTAAGCAGCACTGTTGGTATGGGACTGCTTATTGCGGTTCTTGCTGATCACGTACGCTATGAATCAATTGCCAAATCAATCATTTTTCTTCCAATGGCAATTTCATTTGTGGGAGCAGGTGTCATATGGAAATTCATGTACAACTTTGGTTCTGGCCAGGTACAAATTGGTTTCTTAAACGCAATTGTGAGAGCTTTCGGCGGAGAACCTATTTCCTGGTTGACTGAACCAAGAGTGAACACTCTTGCTTTAATTATTGTGGGAGTATGGATGTGGACCGGGTTCTGTATGACTATCCTCGCTGCCGCCCTTAGAAATGTTTCAACTGAAATTTTAGAAGCTGCGCGAGTGGATGGCGCAAATGAATGGATGGTTTTTTGGAAAATAATGGTTCCCCAAATCATGCCAACAATAACCGTAGTTGTAACAACAATGGTAATTAATGTGCTGAAGATTTTTGATGTGGTGTATGTAATGACCGGCGGCAATTACGGTACTGAAGTGATTGCAAATCGATTGTATACAGAAATGTATGCAAGCTATAATCCCGGCAGAGCATCTGCGATTGCTGTTGTTTTGATTATCATCATAATTCCAGCCATCATATTCAATATTCACAAATTCCAGGAACAGGAGGCAACCAGATGAACACCTCAAGATTCTCCCGCTGGTTAAAAAGTCTGCCAACGCATATAGTCCTGATCGGTATATGTCTCATGTGGATATTACCAACCATCGGGCTCTTGGTAACTTCTTTTCGTCCATTGCAAGATGTTAATGAAACTGGATGGTGGACCATATTCTCGAAGCAAAAGGGATATGAAGAATATCAATCTTCTTGTGCCCCCTGCCACGGCGAGGATGGAAACGCTGTCCCGTCCGCAAATCTAACCGACCCCGACCTTGTTGGTAAATACCGAAGATCTTTTAATTTACTGTCTTTATTGAACAGTGAAATCGACGGTCAGCCGCACATGGAATCCAACGCTGTACCAGATGAATACGCAGCTGCAGATATCCTTTCCTATATGAGGCGAATCTCTGGTATTGAGGAGAGGCCCATGTTTACCTTAAATAATTATATTGATGCCTTTACCGGGTATCGAGGAAGAAATAATTACCTGTCTGATTGTGAAAGTGGAGAACAGTCTTTGGATTTGTTCTGTGATGTCAGAGATCTAGCCAATCCACGTGGAATGGGACGCGCTTTCTTCAACAGCTTAGCGGTCGCGGTCCCCGCAACGATACTCCCTATTCTATTTTCATCATTTGCTGCTTACGCATTTTCATGGATGCACTTCAAGGGTCGAAAATGGCTGTTTGCTTTACTTGTTGGTTTGCAAGTCGTCCCACTTCAAATGACGCTCATCCCAATATCACGCCTATATGCACAATTAGGCCTAAACGGAACATTTTTGGGGATATGGTTATTCCATACAGGTTTTGGTTTACCCTACGCGATTTACCTGATGCGCAACTTCCTGGGCAGTCTACCCAGAGAAATATTTGAGTCTGCATACCTGGATGGTGCCTCACATTGGACAGCATTTATCAAATTAGCTATTCCCCTCAGCGTTCCTGCGCTTGCTTCTTTAGCCATCTTCCAATTTCTCTGGATTTGGAACGATCTTCTTGTCGCCTTGGTATTTCTTGGAGGAGAACACCCAGTATTAACTTACCAAATTGGGAATATGGTCACTTCCTTGGGCAGTGGGTGGCATTTATTAACCGCTGCTGCATTTATCTCAATGGCACTCCCAATGGTTGTATTCTTGGTCCTGCAGCGATATTTTGTGCGCGGTTTACTTGCCGGTTCAGTAAAGGGCTAAATCCAAGCGTTTTATGTACCCATTAATTGAGTTATTAACGGACAAGATTGATATAACTCAAGTTCCTTTTAGTGATCGCGGTTCCCGTCTATTGGTTTATCAAAATCCCGATCACGATTGCTTGTACATAAAACTAGCGGAGAGACTCGTGAATTACTTTCCAGGAATAGAATCCTATCTATCCAGGAAACCTTATTTACCAGAATTAATTTTAGTTAATGGAAACAGCAAAAAACTCCCCTTCAAAATCACTACTAAACCTCACGTACTGGAATTTCAAACAGACCTTGGAATATACAAATTAGTTTTTCAAGATAATCATACTCTTTGTTTCAGCCTTCCACGTCACACACAATGTGGCTTGCGATTCATAATAAATTCAGAGAAGTACACAAAGAGAGCTGGTGGTGGTGAATTTTATTCAATTAATAATTTAGTCTATTTTTCCCAATCAAAAATTTTAAGGAATCAAATTATTTCTAAAAATGATGGGTGCGAATTAGAATTCATTGTAGAAACAAATGAGAATTCTATAATAACTCTATGTATAAGCGACTCTTGTGAATTCCCTTCCTCTATAAAACCTTTCTCGGAAATTCACCAAGCAGCAAAACTCCGCTGGGAAAGATGGTTTAGCAAATTACCTTTAATTAATGAACCTTATCGAGAAACCTATGCCTATGCATGGTGGGTTTTAGCAAACAACATGATTTCCCCAAAAGGTAATATTAAATTTGAAATGGTCGTTCCCTCAAAAAAGAAATATATTGGCATATGGTTATGGGACAATGCCCTGCATGCAATTGCCCTTAGACACATCGATCCTGAAACGGCCCGCGACCAAATTCGAGGTGTATTGGCTTACCAGCAGCCAGACGGCATGCTTCCTGATGCAATTTTCGATGATGGTATTGTTACTGAAATCGACCATCCTGTTCACGGGAAAATAACAAAACCCCCAATCTTAGCTTGGGCTGCTTTGAAAATTCACGAAATTGATGTTGATTTAGACTTCTTAAAAGAAATATATGAACCTCTGGTGAAATGGAACACATGGTGGTTTACAAATAATGATGATAACCGCGACGGCATTGTGCAATACAACCACCCATATTCGTCAGGTTTGGATGATAGCCCCCTCTGGGATCAAGGAATGCCTGTTGATTCTCCAGACATAAATACGTATTTATTTATTCAAATGAAATCATTAGCCATTATTGCTGAACTACTTAATAAACCTTCAGATGCTGCATATTGGAAAAAAAAGGCAAGAAATTTATTGACCCGCATGATTGATTACTTTTGGGATGAAAAAAAAGGCACCTTCCTCTCATTTTATAAAAACAAAGCCATTCAAACACTGACCCCTTTCAACTTGTACCCCTTATGGACGGGAGAACTGCCTGAAAAAATAAAAGATCGGATTATCGAGCATTTAATAAACAAAAATGAGTTTTTTGGAAAGTTTATGCTCCCCTCTGTAGCTTATATTGACCAAGAATACAATCCTGACAAAATGTGGCGTGGTCCAGTGTGGATCAATATTAATTATTTTTTTATTGAAGCGCTCCAACAAATTGGCGAATTTAATTTAGCAAAAATTATTCGGGAAAAGACAATAAATTTAATCATGAGTAATTCTGGATTGCACGAATATTACAACTCAAAATCAGGCAAACCGGGAAAAAATGCGGCGCCTATTTTCAGTTGGACAGCTGCCTTATTTATAGATCTTTCTCTTCAAGCATTACGAGAAAATAATGGGAAATAGATCATTTGAGAAAATGATGATGTTAATAAATAATAAAATTTTTCAGCATATCACCGAGAATATATGGTCGTAACATACCTAAACGAGTCTCAGAATACAGAAAACATATTTTTATGAGCAAACATCATTTCGATGCAGTTATATTTGACCTCGACGGGGTTATTACAGATACAGCTTCTATGCATAGCGCTTCATGGAAACTGATGTTTGATGCATTTTTACACCAATATGCAGAAGAAAACGATTCGGTTTTTCGAGAATTCAACCATGAATATGATTATCTCCCTTATGTAGACGGGAAACCGCGCTATAAGGGTGTAGCTTCTTTTCTCGCTTCTCGGAGTATTGACCTGCCATTTGGTAACCCAAACGATACACCTGAAAAGAAAAGTATTTGTGGATTAGGAAACCGCAAGAATGAGATTTTTCATGAAAGCATTCAAGCAGGCAGTATCAACGTTTTCCAAAGTACAATTGATTTTATTCATGACCTTCGAGCAGCGAATATTCATATCGGCGTAGCATCATCAAGCAAAAACGCCAAGATTGTATTAGAAACTATTGGCCTGCTGGAATTTATTGAAACTCGCGTAGATGGAATAATCTCAGCGGAACTTGGGCTAAAAGGAAAGCCAGAGCCGGATATTTTCATCACGGCCTGCGCCAATCTTGGTGTATCCAACGATCGTGCAGTTATCATTGAAGATGCCATTTCCGGGGTACAGGCCGGGCAAAACGGCGGATTTGGTCTTGTGCTTGGAATCGCCCGCGAAGATAATTCTCACGAGCTCAAACTTAATGGCGCTGATATTGTTGTTAATGACCTGGCGCAGATAGACATTCAGAAAATTGACAATTGGTTCACCAAGCATCTTGTTGAAGATAATTGGTCAATCAGTTATTTTGACTATCGCCCCGATTCCGAAGGAACACGCGAAACCTTACTCAGCATTGGCAACGGGTATTTCGGTACACGCGGCGCACAAGTAGAGACATCAGCGAACGAGTGGAATTATCCCGGCACGTATATCGCCGGCCTGTACAACCGCCTTGAATCGAATGTTGGCGGGCACACTATCAGCAATGAAGATTTCGTCAACTGCCCTAACTGGCTGCCGTTGACTTTTAAAATCGCTGATGGGGATTGGTTCAATCCCAATCAAGCGGAAATCAAACAGATCACTCGCCGTCTTGATTTTCGGACAGGTATCTTACATCACAGTATGGTGGTTTCTGATGTTAATGGCCAAGAAACACGGCTTGAATCTCAGCGGCTCGCCAGCATGGATAACCCTCATCTTGCCGCGCTGCGTTACCAGATCACCCCGAATAATTACGATGAGACAATCACTATTCGCTCGGAGCTTGACGGGAATATTATTAACAATGGCATACTGCGTTATCAAGACTTAAACTCGAAACATCTCGAACCTGTTTGCGAAGAGGGCACAGGAAATCACAGTTCTTTGCTTGTCAAAACCAACCAATCAAATATCTTGATCGCGGAGACGGCACATTTGCTTGTCTCGGTCAACGGACAGGAAATCAAGCCGGATTATGATACAGTACTCACACCGGGCAAAGTGACAACATTTTTTTTGACAGATGCTAAAAGAGGCGTCACTTTAACAATTGACAAGTTGGTTTCAATTTACGCATCTCATCAGGAGGAAATAGCGGATCCGCTTAGCGCGGCACAAAATGCGCTATCTGAACAGTACAGTTTTGATCTCGTTCAAAACGCCAGCGCAGCAGCTT